>Ga0071330_1063671_pt1 | contig 283502 bp, 222 predicted proteins | sample GBScel77sediment_FD_63802 | JGI IMG/M metagenome (GOLD analysis project Ga0071330, IMG submission 63802) | Hot spring sediment microbial communities from Great Boiling Spring, Nevada - Cellulolytic enrichment Sediment 77C v2 (version 2) | ecosystem: Environmental > Aquatic > Thermal springs >... | reverse complement strand
CTGCACGCAAGCCGAGAATGAATTTCTTGGATGTTCGACAGGCGGTTCAGCCAAATTTTGAACTCTAAAGTGTACACGTGAGGTAACCATGACAATTTTGGAAATTCTAAAAGCCGGGTTATTTGCGGTTGAAGAGTATGTTGCACTCCATGTACTGACCTGTTTGTTACCGGCGTTTTTGCTGGCCGGTGCAATGGTCACATTCGTGTCCAAGGAAGCAATCATGCACTACCTCGGCGCGACCACCAAAAAGCTAAGGGCATTTGCACTAGCTGCCGGGGGCAGCTTCTTTGTGGCGGCATGTTCGTGCACGGTTATTCCGGTCAGCAGCGGGCTGTACTACGGCGGCGCGGCAATCGGCGCGGCGGTCGAGGCGTTGCTAGCATCGCATAGTAGTCCCACCTGATGTTTAGGGGGTGCCCCTTAAACCTGCCTAAGCCAGCTCCTTTTATGGTCCAGATTAATACCCTCTGCCGCTAAGAGTTCGAATTATAAGTGGTGGGCTAAGCAAATCATTGGCATAATAAATGGTATTTTGCACGTTCCAGCTCCCGTTTTTATTCCAAGCAAAGCCACCAATTATCAATTTGCAGGTAAACTAACCTAGTGGGTAGACTCGGTTTCAACGCAACATCGTTGTAAATATGGCGCCAAAGGTAGCAGTTATTTTGATTAACCGAAATGGCTTCGGACTTACAGAAGCGTGCGTGAAGTCATTGGTTGAAACCGGTTATCCAAACTTAGTCATAATAATTGTAGACAACGGTTCAAACCAAACCGAGATAGAGAAGTTGACAAATCTTGCAAAAGAATACCCAAACATAATTTTGCATCCCATGGGCTACAACGCTGGATTTACTAAGGCAAATAACGCGGGTATTAAAATGGCCCTAGACCGCACAGCAGATTACATATGGATCCTTAACAATGACACTGAGGTCCGCAAAGATGCCATCGATTTGCTCGTCCGCGCATTCGATGAACATAAACTGGACAAAAGAAACACCATACTTTCGTCGATTATCACTTTTGCCGATGGGAAGCGAATTTGGTGCAACGGACTTAACGACCTGCCTATTGTAAACTTTCCTAAGAGTGCCCACAAAAATAAACCTGTAGACAAAGTCGCACGCGCCGGATTGGTGCTAAAACCCGCTTCTTATGGCGTAGGATGTTCCATGTTCTTCGCTAGAGAATTCGTGGAACAACATGGACTTATGAATGAAGAGTACTTCATTTACTTTGACGACCTCGATTATAGCCTGGGATGCAACAACCTTTTCATCCAACAACCTTTAGTAATCCACAAAGTTTCTGCCACTTCTGGCTTTAAAGGAAGCGAAAGATACACACCTTTTCAGGCCTATCTCTTCGCTAAAAATGGAATTCATTTCTACTTCCGCCGCAAAAAAATCCCATGGTACGAAAAAATTGTTTACCTGGGTTTTACAGTTTGGGTGTTTTTCCTGCTCTACATTCGGGATTTACGCGCAGCAAAGGCCTTCCTTCAAGGGATCCTGGATGGGATGCGCGGCAAAATGAGTGCTACTGGCGGCGTCATCCCACAGTGATTCCCTCCCTTTTTGTAACCTGCCTTAAAAGCATCAATCCACGCGTAAAACTCGGATTCCGCACCCAAAGGGTTGCTAAAATACAACCCTGGAAAGCAACAAAAGCAATCACTTGACCTCCCCTCCATCAAGCAACAAGCTTAGTAAAAGCTTCACCATGGCAATTGCCTTTTCCTTACAAACCCATGTTAGAGCCGCATGAATGATGATCTTAACTGCCTTATAATAAGCGCGGGAACCAGCATTGCATAGGCCGATTAGTGGGGAACCCCCACATTTGTTTTGACCTCAAATTTTGTGGCCGCAGTTGTTCAAACTTAACAGTGTACATTTACAGAAGACATACCTCGCAGTAAAAAACAAAAACGGCAAAATATCGATTCAAAGGTTTTAGTTTTAGGGAGCATGCAAGAAAGTAATTGTACTAACGCATTCCACTTTTACGGCAGCATATAGCGCTCAAGCGATTTAAAAATTTTAAGGGGCGCTTGGGGGAAACCTTTTGACCCCGCTCAGGTAAATCTTAGTGTAACTTCATACAAAAGTTTTCCAAAGATTCTTCACCATCCCTGCTCCAATCAAGCATCCAAGACCCGAATTAGATTTACTGTACCAGTTGAGAGCCCGTTAATGGTTAATCATCAGCCGCGATTTTTAGGACTACGCTTCCGTTAAGTTTGCCTTCCCGAATTGCAGCCAGTGCCTGATTCACTTCTTCCAATGAAAACACGGTCACCGAAGTCTTAACAGGCACCTTGGAAATTAATTCAAAAAACTCAATCCCATCTTTTCTTGTAAGGTTTGCCACCGATGTAACTGTGCGTTCCTCCCACAGGTATCGATAAGGGAACGAGGGGATATCCGTCATGTGGATTCCGGCGCAGACGACTATGCCTCCTTTGCGTAACACTGCCAACGCTCGGGGTACAAGTTCACCGACCGGCGCAAATATTATTGCTGCATCCAACTCATTCGGGGGCGAATCACAAGACGCCCCAGCCCACACTGCCCCAAGGCTTCGTGCAAATTCTTGCCCTTTTAAGTCCCCCACGCGAGTAAATGCGTACACGCGGCGGCCTAAAGCTACGGCAACTTGAGTTATTATATGGGCTGCAGCGCCAAACCCGAAAATCCCAATCCGTTCTGCATTCTGAGTTTTCGTAAACGCCCGGTAGCCAATTAAACCCGCACATAGCAACGGAGCTAACTCAACTGCGGTCTTTTCTGCAGAAAGCGGAAACACATACCGGGCATTTGCTGCGACAAACTCTGCAAACCCACCTTGGCGGGTATAGCCTGTAAATTCCGCCCGATCACACAAGTTCTCTAAACCTGACTTGCAGAATCGACAGCTTTGGCATGTAAAACCGAGCCAAGGAACACCCACGCGTTGGCCAATTACAAATTCAGTTACCCCTGACCCTAATTCAATAATCCGGCCCACAATCTGGTGTCCAGGGATTAACGGCAACTGCACTGCGGGCAACTCCCCATCTACAATATGTAAGTCCGTGCGGCATACCCCACACGCCTCCACTCTAATCAGCACCTCACCGGGTCCAGGCAGTGGCACCTCCACATCCCTTAACTCCAGCGGAGTTTTAAGTTCTGTTAGCATAGCTGCTCGCATGCTTTCATAAAACTCTTCGGCCCTGCCTTGGTCAAGCATCCCGTATACCTCTTTGGGGTATTTCTCGCAAAACAAAACTACTGCTTAACCCTTGAATGGCCTGCTTAAATCAATTCCCCCTGAGTCATCCCGACCGTCTCACATCTGAGTCGAACGAAGCAGCTAACCCAAGCTTTTTCTTCCAAGACGCAGCCATTTTAAATCCAAGAAGCCAATGGCATATCCCCTTTTCTCTTGCGTGACTCTAGTGTAAAGTAAAAAGGGCCAGCTGTGTTAATGCTTAATGCTAAACTGGCTTATCTAATATATCCAAAACATTCGGCTCTTTATTTTGAAGTAGGCTGGACTTTGGTCGGTTATTCATTAAACCCATCTGTGCTTCCGCAGGTTGAACGACCTGGGGATGATCCCAATACAGACTTGCATTTTTTTTCAACAAGTACCAAAGTAGACTTATGAAGTCGCGGGCTTTGATATTTATTCTTTTGGCCTTGTGCCTTGTGTTTGGGGTTCTGTATTTCTCAAGCACATCGAAGTACCAGAAAACCACCGCCGATCAACTTCATACCCTCCAGGAGTTAACAAACCAACTAGCTACCGTCTCAGACTCCTTAACAATCGAACGACAACGGGCTGCAGACTTCTCCAATGAATTGGCAAAGTTGAACGCGACTTTAGAGTCAATAACAAATCAGCTTACCCAAGCCGAACAGTTTATATCCGAGTTAAAAACCCAGACTAATGCTCTTATCCAACAACTAACCCAAATAAAATCTGACCTCACCAACAAAGAAATTAAAATTTCTGAACTCGAAACGCGGAACAAATCGCTCGATGAAGAAGTCGCTGAACTGAAGGTAACCATAACGAATTTGACAGCTCAAATTGCAGAAGTCCAACGCAAGTTAGCTGCGGCGGAAGGTGACAAGGCTTTCCTCCAAAGTGAACTGAAACGGTTGATGTCTGAAAAAGCTGAACTAGAACGGAAACTCAATGATTTGGAGGCTATTCGGGCTAGATACAAACTTTTGAAAGAAGAACTTATTCGTAAGAAACGCCTTGAGTGGATGCAAAAAGGCACATTGAATCCTACAGAGAAACGTGGGGCTGAATACTTAGTCCCCAGACAACAATGGCAAACGCCACCCCCTAAATCAACTTATGATTTGAACGTAGAAATTGACTCCGAGGGCAAGGTCCGCGTGATCAATCCGCCATCAAAGCCCGCCGAGACTAATAAATAGGCATAGACGACTGTCGCTGTAACAATTTCGTAAGCTAAATTTAGTTGCTCACACTAATTTCCCGGACAAAGCGTTGGTATTCCAACCGCTAAAATTATATTGGTCTGCCTTATTCCTGCTAGTTCAACCAAACTCCCACTCACCTTTTGCTTAACATCCAAGAACTTGTACCCATAACTGCGACTTTTTTCATTGCATCTCAAACCCATTTACCCGACTCCGGCGCTTTTAGACAAAGACAAAGGGAGCTAACATAAATAGTTCGGCGTGCAACACCTACTATCACGTATGTTATTTCTTAAAGGGCAAACGTGAAATAATTGTACGGGCCACCTGAATTGCTGGGTTACACCGAAATTTTATACCAATCCAAAAGTATACAACCATAGCCAAGCCCCCAGGTAAAGCCACGCCCATAACCCTGGTGAGGAATGTTTCGTAGCCAATTGTCCTCTTCAACCCACACCAGGTAGTAGCAGCCAGAATTGAGGCCACTATAGTTCCAAGAATTGAAATCTTGATATCCCGAAAAGTAGCTTTGAGGTCTAAGCCACCTACTTTTTTAGTGAGGGCGAAAACCAAAATGGTTGCATTTGCCACAGATGTCATCGTGTTAGCTAACCCCATCGCCCCCTGTTTATATCCCATAGGAAATAAGCTCAACCAAAGGTACGTTAAGACCAAGTTTAGCCCAAGGGAGCACACACCGATTTTCATTGGTGTTGAAGTGTCGCTTAAAGCGTAAAAAGCCCTCGCAAAGATATTCACTGCAGAAAAGGCAACTAATCCGGGGGCTAAGCATTGAAGGGCAAATGCCACCCGCAGCGTTGAATCAGGTCCAAAACGTCCTCGTTCGAATAACAAACGCACCGTAGGCTCCGCCAAAACCACCAACATGGCTGAAGCAAAAAGGTTTACGAAAATTAAATGCGCTACACCTTCGCGAAGCAGTTGCTTATATTCCAAATACTTTTTTTCCGCGACTAAGCCAGCAAGAGTAGGTAACAGATATGTCGCGATTGAGACCCCAAAAACGCCCTGAGGGAATTCCATGAGCCTGACAGCGTAATTGTACGATGCCACAATTGAGGCATCTACACCAAACGCCATACTCTGAGTGATCAAGACATTGATTTGAAAAGCGGCTACTCCGAGCATCCCCGGAATCATTTGCTGGACCGTCCGGATAACAACCTCGTTGCCCACCGGAGTAACCCATCGAGGACGGTAACCTTCCTTATAAAGTGCAGGAAGCTGGAAGATAGCTTGGCCGATACCCGCCACTAGCACCCCAATCGCCAAAGCAAAAATCTGCTCCTCTAAAGTGGCACCCATCAACGGAGCAACTAGTAAAACTGAAGCAATCATTACAACATTCAAAACAGTTGCTCCCATTGCAGGAACAAAAAAATAACCGCGAGCGTTCAACATCCCCATAAAAACCGCCGCTAAACACACAAAAATCATGTAGGGGAACATAATCCGGAGCAGCCGCAACATGAGGAGTGTTTCGCGAGGCACAGAAACCCCCGAAGCCAAAAAAATAGTAATGCCAACAACAACAGTGAGTACTACGACAACAGAAGCTAGCACCAAACCCGAAACCACTGCATTAGCTGCACGCCACATTTCAGATTGACCAGCAGTTTTTTCCTTTTCCTTGAAAATCGGTATAAACGCCGCGGTTAACGCTCCTTCTCCCAGCAACCTCCTAAATAAATTCGGCACCAAAAAAGCCAGTTGAAATGCACCTGCCACCCAACCGTCACCCATAAACCTAGCGTACACAATCTCACGAACCATCCCTAGTATACGGCTTATCAGGGTGGCCAGCGCCATTGCACCTGAGGATTTAACAAGTTCAGACATCGGTTTTTCAGTCTACAACACTTAATCCTCACCACCAAATTGTAAATTTCCTACAATTAACTCGCAGGTCTCTCCTTACATGACCTTCCGAAGCAATTAGGTGTAGCCCTTACCAAGTGATGAAGCATTACAGCTGGTTAGGGAAAACCATGTCGCCGGTTTACATAGGGTGTAACAATGGCCTGCCACTTTTCTAAGTAGTCGCAACAAGTAACCCGCTTTTGCAATTGACGCCCCGCTGTGACGAGGGCAGAAAATATAATTGGATGCGACAATTGCTGAGAGAATTTCTCAATTTTTGTGCCCGGGAAAAAAAGTGGTGGCTGTTCCCATTGATTTTCGTAATTGTGGTTTTGGGCATCTTGGTTATGTTAGCCACCGGGTCAGGCATTGCTTGGGCACTCTATCCGAAATATTAGTTCCCTTCACGTTCGTCGATTTCCGCCGAAAGCCTTCACCCACGATCTGCTACAACCCGCCCTCGACCCAATGAATACAGCGCTTTGCAAGAAAAACCATGTTGTCCACCGGACCACAGCAGCAGACTGTGCCGCACGTGAATACAACACAGCATTTTGGCACTGACACACTATAATATGCCAAAATGCCTGCCGAGAGGATCTCTCCCAAAGTCTTTAACAAGCACCAAACAAATCTAATGGCAACAAAAAGGAGCATATACCTGCCAAGGTAACTGGAGAAGTGGTCACACACATGCATGTTAAAGATCGGATAACATCACGCTAAGAAATTTGTCAGGTAATCCGCCCATCCATTCAAATAATTTGTTTACCTTTTTCTGCCCCCTGCTTTTGTTAATTCAGTACATCCACTTAGTTACTTGTGACACCCCTTTACCTGGTCTCCATTAAACACACTAAGTTGCTCTTAGACGGTCAATGGCAGACCCACAAATCCCATAAACATAAGCGCGGTTCTCGGCTTTTCAGAACCCGATGATCAAGCTAGTCTATGTACCTGTGAAAGCTATTCTGTAATGCATCAACCGCACAAATATGGGCAAATCCGGTAGCAGTCATGAAAAGCTTGTTCGAGCGGCCACATCCCGGCACAAGATTTGGTTTTTTAGATTACTCGCCTGTATAGGCTTCCCTATTCTTTTTCTGGTACTATTGGAAGTTGGGCTACGGGTCGCAAATTTCGGATACCCAACTAGCTTTCTTTTGAAAACCTGGCACAAAGGTAAACCCTATCTGGTTCAAAACAACCAATTCGGATGGCGGTTTTTTGGGCCGCGTGCCGCCCGGCAACCAGCTCCAATTTGCATTCCTTACGAAAAAGAAACAAACACGGTACGAGTGGTGGTATTTGGTGAATCTGCAGCGTTTGGTGACCCCGAACCGCGCTTTGGCCTACCCCGTATGTTAGAAGCCATTTTCAATCTGCGGCACCCTGACAAAAAGATTGAGGTAATCAACGCTGCAATGACAGGCATTAACTCCCATGTAATTTTGCCCCTGGCACGCGATTGGACCAAAACTAAAACAGATGTGTGGGTAATTTACATGGGCAACAACGAAATCGTAGGCCCATTCGGTATAGGGTCTGTTTTTGGCAACCACGCGCTTCCCCGCTTAGCAATACAAGGCGGATTACTACTTAAGCAAACCCGGATTGGCCAATTAATCGAAGTCATCATAGGTTCGCTTCTTAAAAGCCGAGCTGAAACTCATGAATGGGAAGGTATGAGAGCCTTCGTCGGTTACAAAGTCCCTAGTTGGGATCCTCGCTTGAAAAAAGTCTATCAAAACTTCGAAAAAAACCTCAGTGACATTCTTGCGACCGCTAAAAAATCTGGGGTCAAGGTTATTCTATGCACTGTGGCTGTAAATTTAAAAGATTGCGCTCCGTTTGCTTCGTTGCAGGCCAAGGACTTGCCAGAAGCCCAACTATCCGAATGGAAAGCCTTTTTCGAAGCTGCCATAAAAGCCCAAGCTGCACATAACTTCACAAATGCCCTACCATTGTATGAGAAAGCAAAGTCCATTGATAACAAACACGCTGAACTACGCTTTAGAATAGGACAATGTGCCTTAGCTTTGGGCGATTCAAAATACGCAAAGGAAGAATTCGAAGCTGCGCTCGACTTGGACGCCCTACGATTCAGATGTGATACACAACTCAACACAATCATTCGTAAATACGCCTCGAAAGACGTTGAATTTGTAGACTGCGTGCGCATTCTGGAAACGGCAAGCCCAGAAGGTGTCCCCGGACTCGAATACTTTTACGACCATGTGCACCTCACGTTCTTGGGCAACTATTTGATAGCCCAAAGTATCGTCGCTGCTATTGAACGTGCATTGAATTTACCTACAAATAAGAATTGGCCAACAATCGAAGCATGCGCCGATCGCCTAGCGTTTACTCCATGGGCAATGAAATTGATTTATACTGAAATGCTAGGCCGCCTTTCAGATATTCCCTTCACGTACCAGGCTAATCATGAAGATCGAATGCGCTATCTCTTCGAGACTGCCCGCAAATTACCAACCACTCACTCCACCGAAACCCTGATTGAAGCACAAAACAAAATTGAGATGGCTTTAAAACAATGGCCACACGATGCCATTCTCTGGGAACAGTTGGCGGAAGTTAAACAGGCTCAGGGTGATTTGCAAGGCGCTACCGCCGCTGCTAAACAGGCACTGGAGATCCTTCCTACCCACACCCAATGTTGGAACATGTTAGGCATCCTCCTCGCAAACCAGCACCTATACACAGAAGCAATGCCTGCTTTCGAAAAAGCTATTCAACTTGATCCCCAAGCCGTTTGGGCAATGCATAACCTTGCTCAGTGTTACACCAAAATGGGACAGCCAAAAAAGGCCTTAGCCCTGCTTAAACGCGCCACCAGAATTAAGCCTGACTATGGTACTGCCTGGTTGTTGCTTGGCCAGGTATACGAACAAGTGGGGCGATCTAATATTGCACAAGCATGCTACAAGAAAGCCGTCACAAAAGGTGTCAACCAGCCCGAAGATTTGGTAACATTAGCTAGGTTCTGTGTTACACGAGGCTGGTACGACCAGGCACTGACAAACTACCTTGCTGCTATCGAGCTTAATCCGTTCGATGTATCATTGCGTTTAGAAACAGGCCGGCTTTTAGCGAAGCAAGGTCGATACAACGACGCTGCATTTCAATTTGCCGCCGCCGTAGATCTAGCTCCCAATAATCCACAAGCCCGGATACAACTAGGCACACTGCTGGGGCTCATGGGGCAACACAACATGGCAGAAAAGGAATTTCGCGAAGCGTTGCGCCTGGACCCTAACCAAGTAGAAGCGCAGGTAAATTTGGGTGTAGCCCTGTACAAACAAGGAAAACTAGAAGAGGCACGAACCCAATTTGAAAAAGTTCTCCAACACAATCCGAATGATCCCACAGCCCAGTTTTACCTAACCCGCATTCGCGAATCCGCAAAATAATCTCCAACGCGTCCAACGGCGGATCCACTATCGCGAGATTGCTGTATTACTTTTTTAACCCACCCCTGCTTATTTTAAACCCAAAAGTTAAAACTGACCGTCAAAATCGCGGGTTTGGAATGACCCTGAGGCAGGAAAATAACCTTTATCACCGTTGTTCGCACAGCGAACAATTCTCCTTGCCATTTTAAAGGAAACGGTTGCCATAGCCTCTTGCTTAAGGCTTTGCAGCTCAGCAACTCTTTCTTCAACACCAGGTCGGGAACGTGATACAAAAACCCAAATTATTGAATGTAACCGATTTATTTACAAAAGCCAATTTTTGGCCAATCCTCCCTGAGAAACTTTCCCGCTAAGGCAAAAACCAAACCACCCCGCCCCCCAAAGGCTTAACTAGAACCCTTCTGCCCTGTATCATAAAGGTACCATTAAGCGCTTAAAAAATTTAACTTCCACAGGAAACGGAAGCAGCGATAAATAGAAACAATGGCACCCGGCTTACATGCATTAAAATGGCAACCATTTTGGCTTTCGTTTTATCTCAGCTGGTTGCGCGTACTTTTTAACCAGCAACTGACTCCGGGCAGCATGTAAAGCCATTATAAACTCGTCATAGCTCTGGAATCGGTCCTCAGGATTCTTTGCCATTGCTTTAACAATGGCTTCACTCGTGGGGAGGGTTATCTCCGGAACAACAAGGTGTGGGGGTGTAAGAGGGGTTTGGACATGCGCAGCCAACAACTCCTCAATCGTGGGCGCCTCAAACGGAACATGGCCAGTCAAGGCGTGGTATAGAGTCCCACCCAAGCTGTACATGTCAGACAAAAAAGTCTCATTTTCACGTTTTACTCGTTCAGGAGCAACGTAGTAAGGAGTTGCCCATACAGCCTCTTCAAACTCCAATGTGCCATCCACTTTCCGTGCCAAACCGAAATCAACGAGTTTGGGCTCATTATCGTAATTGAAGAGGATATTACCCGGCTTGACGTCCCGGTGAAGAAGCTTGTGTTTCCACATCAAATCCAACGCGGAGGCAATCTTTATGCCGATATCCAAGACCTCTAGCTCAGGCAACCGACCCAACTTTTCAATCTTCGAATCCAAACTCCCCTGATCAGCCAGTTCCATCACTATGTAGGGTAAGCCTTCCCACTCATCGAATACATATATATGGATAATGTTTGTGTGATTCAAAGAAGCGCATATTTTCGCCTCATGGGTGAACCTCTTAAGGGCCTTCGCATCAGAAACCAGCTCACGTTTCATTAACTTCACCGCCACAGACCGCTCCAATAAGAGATCAAACGCCCGGTATACGGTACCCATGCCACCCGACCCAATTTTATCCCTTAATTCATAGTTCTTTATTCGCAAGGGCATCATTACGGGATGTCCACACCGTGGGCATGGTGTACTATGTAACGGCGGGATGTCGCCCGGAATAAAAACTTTGGCGCCGCATCCCGAACAAGTCACCATTACTAACGGTTTCCTTGTTGTCCCCTCACTCATCAATCCAATTCCAACATTCCTAAACCTAGCACCTTCGCCACTCTCTTCACAAGTCTAGACCTTTCCAAGCTTTGATAAATTAGCATACCCAATGCCATTGAACCTTCACCCGCAACTGGACTATATTTTGGTTTCACACTTGCATGTCAGCGAGCAGTAAGCAAAGAGTTAGGCCTACTTTTCACCCAGCCATCCGAGTTTATTAGAGCGCGTGATAAACCATTTTACGATGTTCTCTTTGACTGATTAAGCCCAAACATGTAATTTGCGGTGTAGGTTTAAAAACAACGTGTTTCAAACCTGGGCTATAACCGGGTAACCATACAATCATGAATGGATTAAGAACGAAAAATGAAGGTTTACATTGACGGCAGATTCTACAACGAAAAAAACGCCAAAATCTCGGTATTTGATCACGGTCTCCTATACGGGGATGGCGTTTTTGAGGGAATCCGTGCGTATAATGGCCGCGTTTTCAAGTTACGAGAGCATATCGAACGACTCTACTGCTCCGCCAAAGCAATAGTGCTAAACATCCCTATGTCCCCGGAAGAAATGCAGCAAGCCGTCCTCCTGACCTGCAAAAAAAACAAAATCATCGATGGTTATATAAGGCTGATAGTCACTCGCGGTGTGGGCACATTAGGGCTTGACCCAAACAAGTGCAAAAAACCAACTGTCATCATTATCGCCGACAAAATCCAGCTGTATCCCCCGGAGTTTTATGAAAAAGGGCTTGAGATAATTACTGTCCCAACCGTGCGGAACCTGCACAACGCACTTAACCCAGCTATTAAATCGCTAAACTACCTCAATAATATCTTGGCCAAAATCGAAGCTAATATCGGAGGGTATGTAGAAGCCGTAATGCTAAATGCCGAGGGTTTTGTAGCCGAATGCACCGGTGACAACATTTTTATCGTCAAAAAAGGCGCCCTTTTAACTCCTCCTCTCTCTGCAGGCGCCCTATATGGTATTACACGCCAAGTTGTAATGGAAATAGCAACTGAAATGGGTATCCCCGTGCACGAGGTTAACTTAACTCGATACGACCTTTTCAATGCAGACGAATGTTTTCTAACTGGTACGGCTGCTGAAATCGTCCCGGTAGTGAAAATCGATGCCCGGACTATCGGAGATGGTAAACCCGGCGTCATAACCCAAAAATTAATTGAACGGTACCGGGTCTTGACTAAAACCACGGGCGAGCCGATATACCAATAGGAGTTATGCTTTGTGCAATATGTAAACAACGGGAGGCTAGGATTCACTTAACCCAAATTGTTGGGGATAAGATTCAAAAAGTGGATCTTTGTGAACAATGTGCTAAAGCCAAAGGCGTTATGGATAGTACCAGTTATGCCTTGGCAGATCTCCTATTGGGTATGGAATCATCAGCAGAACCTCAAACAGAACCCCCAAAACGCCGGACCAACGAGCCCACCTGTTCACGGTGCGGAATGACAATCGGCGATTTCAAAAAAATCGGACGTCTTGGGTGCCCAGCGTGTTATGATACCTTTCGGGAGCCTATAAGTACTATGCTCAGAACAATGCATAGAGGGCTCCGGCATGTGGGTAAGGTCCCTAAATCCATTAGAAGTACAAAAGATCTGACCGAGCAGATTAAACAGTTGCAAGCCCAGCTTAAAAAAGCTATCGAAGACGAAAACTTTGAACTGGCAGCTGTCCTTCGTGACCAAATCAAAGAGTTGAATGCTCGGTTAAATTCCATTTTACCAAGCCAATCGAACCAATGAGTATTACCGACCAGCTGCTTCCTATCCACGAATCGGCCCGCAGATTGTCTCCAGGAGCAGACGGAATTATTTTTTCTAGCCGGGTCCGACTGGCTAGAAACTTAATAAACCATCCTTTCCCAGGCTGGGCCAAAAAAACTGACCGCATAAAAGTTTTGGACACTCTTTTCCCCATTGTACAGTCCCTTCCGCAAATGTCCGAGGCCGTGGCTGAAAAAATGGATGTTCTTACCCCCTTAGAAAAACAAGTACTGGTAGAACGCCACTTAATTAGCCGAGAACACGCAGCTAAAACTGCAGGCAGCGGGATTGTCCTCAAAAAAGACGAAACCATATGCGTGATGATAAACGAAGAGGATCATCTTCGTATGCAGGTCCTCTTACCTGGCTTCAATGTACATGAAGCATGGCGTATAATGGATGAACTCGATTCCGCCTTAGAAGAACGGGTCGAATATGCATTCCACGAAGAACTAGGATACTTAACGGCCTGCCCAACCAACGTGGGAACTGGAATCCGGGTAAGCGTAATGATGCATTTACCCGGCCTGGTATTGTCTGAACAAATGAACCCAGTCATCCAGGCTGCGAATAAACTCGGAATGACTGTCCGAGGATTATATGGAGAAGGCACCGACGCCTTGGGTAACCTCTTCCAAGTATCCAATCAAAGTACACTAGGAGACTCCGAAACAACCATCATCGAAAGACTAGAAAAAATTACCCGTCAAATCCTTGAGGCAGAACAAAATGCCCGTGCTATGCTTCTAGACAAACACCGTCGCGTGGTGTACAATCACATTGGCCGTGCTTATGGGATCTTGAGTAACTCATATGCAATTTCCTCGAAAGAAGCAATGAATCTATTTTCTTTACTTCGACTCGGGGCTGATTGGGGTTTATTCCCAGGACTGGAAAAAGGATTGTTACTCGAGCTTTTCACACTGGTACAGCCAGCCCACTTACAACTCTGGCACGGGAAAAAGCTCGCAGGAGAAGTACGCGACTCAGTCCGTGCGGATCTAATCCGCAGTAAACTTCGTGGGATTGCCTTTCCCGACCCCCCCTTGCCCTGAAGCCAATTGTTGACTATTGTTTATGGTGAATCATGGCTGAAGAATTTATGCAAAATTTAACACCCCGAGCGCAACAAATCCTTGCGCTCGCAAGAAAAGAAGCCGACAGGCTAAACCACAATTATATCGGCACCGAACATATTCTGCTCGGCCTCCTAAAGCTTAACCAAGGGGTCGCCTGTAACGTTTTGACCAAATTAGGTGTCGATCTGGACGCCTTGCGTGCTGAAATCGAAAGGCATCTCCCTGCCAACCCTGGAAAAGTAAAAGACCAAATTACGTTTACCCCACGCGCCAAAAAAGTCCTAATGCTGGCTCAAAAAGAAGCCAGAGCGATGAACCTTTCGTATGTCGGCACAGAACACATTCTGCTAGCCCTCCTAAAGGAAGAGGAAGGCATGGCCGCTCAATTCCTCAAAGCTTTCGACTTAGACTTCGAACAAGTCCGACAAGAAATCCTGAAAGAGCTAGATGCCAATTACTCCGGCCAAGAAGAACCTACCGATCCGTTATTCCGACAACAAACCGAGAAAAAGCAGGAACTTAAAACACCTGCTCTTAAGGCTTTCGGCCGTGACTTGACCGAACTTGCACGAAAAGGCGAATTGGACCCCGTAATCGGACGCCGCAACGAAATTGAGCGTGTCATACAAATCCTGTGCCGTCGGACAAAGAACAATCCCGTGCTGCTTGGTGAAGCCGGCGTGGGTAAAACCGCAATTGTTGAAGGTCTTGCTCAAGAGATCGCCAAGGGCAATGTACCAGAACCCCTCCGAGATAAACGGATCATTACCCTAGACCTAGCCCTAATGGTGGCCGGGACCAAATACCGAGGCCAATTCGAGGAGCGGTTAAAGGCTGTAATGGACGAAATTCGCCGAGCCAGAAACGTGATTGTTTTCATTGACGAGCTCCACACCATCGTCGGGGCTGGCTCAGCTGAAGGGACAATGGACGCCGCCAATATCATTAAACCGGCCCTCAGCCGAGGCGAATTGCAATGTATTGGCGCGACCACATTGAGCGAATACAGAAAATACATCGAAAAAGACGCCGCCTTGGAACGACGGTTCCAACCTGTTCGGGTAGACCCACCTACCGTAGAAGAAACCATACAAATACTCCGCGGGCTCAAAAGCAAATATGAAGACCATCATAAAGTTGAATACACCGATCGTGCATTAGAGGCTGCAGTTAAACTATCCGATCGTTACATCCCAGACAGATTCCTCCCCGACAAAGCTATTGACTTAATGGATGAGGCTGGGGCACGGGCAAGAATCGAATCACTTACTCCACCGCCCGAAATAAAGGCCCTAGAAGCCGAAATCGAAGATATTAAAAGTCGGAAAGAAAAAGCTATCAAAGACCAAGATTTTGAGGGCGCAGCCGCATTACGCGATCAAGAACGCCGCGCCCGGGAAAAATTAGAACAAATGCTCGCTGAATGGCGCCTCAAACGCGAAGAACAACACGTCGTCGTTGACGAAGACGCCATCATGCAGGTGGTATCGAAATGGACGGGTATCCCAGTCAACCGCCTCGAACAAGGAGAAGCACAAAAACTCCTCTCCTTGGAAGAAGAACTTTCTAAGCGCGTTATAGGACAACCTGAAGCTATCGCAGCCATTTGTAAGGCGCTTAGACGATCACGAGCTGATCTGAAAGACCCCAATCGGCCCATTGGCTCATTCGCTTTACTAGGCCCTACTGGCGTTGGTAAGACCCTCCTGGCAAAAACATTAGCTGAGGTTTACTTTGGAGACCCACGAGCCCTCATCCAACTCGACATGAGCGAATACATGGAGAAATTCAATGTCTCAAGGCTTGTGGGTTCACCACCAGGTTATGTCGGCTACGAAGAAGGTGGGCAATTGACCGAAGCCATCAGACGACGTCCATACAGCGTGGTGCTCTTCGATGAAATTGAAAAAGCACACCCAGATGTTTGGAATATGCTTTTACAAATCCTGGAGGAAGGGAAACTTACTGACAACGTCGGCCGTGTGGTTAGCTTCAAAAACACTATCATACTACTGACATCTAACATAGGTTCGGAATCTCTACGCCGCCAAACATCGTTAGGGTTCGCACCAGTGACGGAGGAAACAAACTACGAAAAAATCCGAGAACGCATCTTAGAGGAGGCTAAGAAAACATTTAGACCCGAATTCCTTAACAGGCTAGATGAAATTATTGTGTTTAGACCTCTAACACGCCCAGACTTAATTAAAATCCTTGATCTCGAAATAGGGAAAGTGGCCCAACGGCTTAAGAACAAAAACGTGAGCTTAATCGTAAGTGAACAAGCCAAGAACTTCCTTTTGGAGAGAGGCTACGACCCTCAATTTGGGGCCCGTCCAATGCGGCGTGCCGTGGAGCGGTTCCTTGAAGATCCATTGGCTGAAGAATTACTGAAAGGAAAATTGCACGAGGGCGAACCAATAATTGTGGAAGTACAGGGGGAGAAACTCGTGTTCCGACAAGAATCCGCTGCCACAGAAAGCGCACTCTCTAGCTAAACAACCCCCAAACCCTTCCAGGCAAAGGTACTAAAAAATCCCCAGCGAAGTAAGATTGCACTCGGAGCGGGGAAATAGTTAACATCCCTTGTCTGGTACGATGCTTCAATTATAGCTAAGGTCCGATTAGGACCCTGGTAGGGTCGCACACCAACGCATGGCTAATAGTATGATTAGCTGGATATCAAATCGATTTACATCTCTCATCGATGAGCTCGGTGGAATTGCCATCCTAACCAAAGAAATTTTCCATTCTATACTCACTACAAAAATTGAATGGAACCAAGTACTTTATCAACTTTATCAGGCTGGCAGCAGGTCCCAAGGCGTCATACTTATCACGGGTGCTTTTACTGGGATGGTGTTGGCAACACAAACCTACTTTCAATTTCACACCGTAAAAATGGATACCGCTACCTTAGCGGTAGTCGGAGTGGCCATGACCACAGAGCTGGGTCCGGTCCTCACTGGCTTAATGGTGGCAGGCCGCGTAGGTGCCGCCTTTGCCGCTGAACTCGGCACGATGCGTGTCACAGAACAAATAGACGCATTAAGAACCCTCGCTACCCACCCAGTAGATTACCTTGTAGTGCCACGTACTATCGCCCTTCTAACTGCAATGCCACTTTTGACCGCCGAAGCCATGGCTATTGGCATCCTCGCAGGATACATTGTAGGTGTGTATCTTCTGGGAATCGACCCAACGTACTCGTGGCACCATATGATCCGATACACAGATGTCCAGGACCTCACCATGGGTATAGTTAAATCTGCCGTGTTCGGGTTTATCGTCGCATTGATTGGATGTTACAAAGGGCTGAACTGCCCAGAAGGTGCAGAAGGCGTCGGCCACGCCACAACGGAAGCCGTAGTCAACATTTCCATCGCCATCCTCATAACGAACTTCTTCCTTACTTTGGGTCTCGGCAAGCTACTTGGGGTTCTATGATCGAGGTACGCAACATTTACAAAAGCTTTGGCACACAAACAGTCCTAAAAGGAATTTCTTTCAAAGTTTCCCTCGGCGAATCATTAGTTATCATCGGCCGTAGCGGATGCGGTAAAAGCGTACTGTTAAAACTTCTCATCGGATTAATCAAACCCGAGGCAGGCGAGATCTGGATTGATGGTGAAAACATCACTTCCATGAACGAACGAGAACTAATGCGGATAAGAAAGCGGTTCGGCATGGTTTTCCAGGGTGCCGCTTTATTCGATTCTATGACCGTTGCTGAAAATGTAGCTTTTCCTCTCCGACGTAACACATCTCTCTCAGAAAACGAAATCCATAAAAAGGTAATGGAAGTCCTTGATCTTGTAGGCCTCAAAGGTTCAGAAAATAAAAAGCCCGCCGAACTTTCAGGCGGCATGCGGAAACGTGTTGGGATCGCTAGAGCAATAGTGTACAACCCCGAAATAATTTTGTATGATGAACCTACGACCGGACTGGATCCAATTGTCGCAGACGCGATTGATAAACTAATAATCAACGTGCGAGACGTACTTAAAATTACGACTTTGGTGGTGACCCATGACATGCGAAGTGCGAAGAAATTGGCTACTCGCATTATAATGCTCCACGAAGGCACCATTCGCATTGACGATTCGCCTGAAAAAGTATTTACATCCACCGATCCAATCGTCCGCCAATTTGTAGAAGGCGTCTCGGATCCATACGCGCCTAGGTACCTTCACACAGACGCATGAATGCCAAAAACATAAACTTTCGAGTTGGACTGTTTATGCTAGCTGGTTTGATCCTGCTAGCAGCAATGATAGTCCTTTTTAGTAAAGGGATTTCTTTAACTACAAAAACCTATCGGATTTATATGACTACACCAAATGTAGGTGGGCTTAAAAAGGGCGCTTCTGTGCTCCTGGCAGGAGTCCCAATCGGACGCGTCTCTGACATTCAACTCACCGAAGATAGCACACAAGTGCGTGTTACCCTACAAATTTTCAAAGACGTCAAAATCTACAGCGACGCTAGATTTGTAATAGAACAATCGGGGTTCTTGGGAGATCAATATGTATGTGTTATACCCGGGCAAAACCGGGGACCTACGCTAAAAGAAGGCGACCATGTCGAGTGTGAAGCCCCATTTAATTTGCTAGAAACTGCGCGTAATGTTGCCGGTTTCGTAGCCCGAGTTGACGCTATAGCAAAAAAACTCGACCAAACAATATTTGAAATAAGGAACAATCTATTAAATGTCCAAACGCTATCAAACATGGCTGCCACTATTGCCTTAATGCGCGAAGCCGCTGAAAATGCTCGAGAACTAACATTTAGGATCGATCGGTTCCTCACCAATAACTCCCCGCTCATTCAATCAGGAATTAGCAACCTTAGCTACGTTGCAGATCGATTAGCTCGAACAGCCGACACTATAAATAATCTCGCTGAATCTAACTTACCCAACGTAACAAATGCACTAGCTGAAATCGAAGAATCGGGCCGACTCTTACACGAAATTCTGCACCAGGTACAATACGGTCACGGCTTAATATCTGCTCTGTTATCCGACACACAACTTGTAAATCACATTTCAATCACAACAAGCAACCTCGCAATCACTACAAGCAATATAAACTCGCTTGGTTTGTGGCGAGTGTTGTGGCGGCCTCGACCACCTAAAACAAATGTACTGCCAACTAAAATCACACCCCACCACTATAACCAACTGCGCGTACACTCACCATGACTATCTGGATTACTCGTATTTTGTTTTTGCTGTTGTGCGGGTTAGGTGGATATGGCTTAACCGTCCTCCAACCCACAATCTTCTCTTCACCGTATACAGGAGTGGCTGTTGGCCTATTGTTCGCATTATTCCTAATCCTAATCGACCAATTACTGCGCGGGTTTTCACTACGTGCATTCTCAGCAATCACTTTCGGCCTATTGCTAGGATTTGTGGTCTCACAATTAATCGATCGCTCCGGTTTATTTGAAACTTTTGAGGAAGGTTCAACTACTCGCTGGTTAATACGAGTTGGTTTATTCCTCGCCTTCGGTTACATAGGCATGATCTTAGCCATGCGAAGTAACAAGGAAGATTTCGCTTTAATCATACCCTATGTCCGGTTTACACCCCTTAATAAACCCGAAAACTATATCATCCTGGACACAAGTGCTATCATGGACGGCCGAATTCTAGATTTAACGGAAGCTAAACTTATCGAGGGAATTGTTATAGTCCCGAAATTTGTTCTGCGGGAATTACAACACCTAGCAGACTCATCCGACCAAATCCAGCGTAACCGTGCTAGACGAGGCCTTGAAATCCTTAACCAGTTAAAACAATGCGCCTCAATTGAAGTAAAATTCCACGAGGCTGACTTCCCAGAAGAGCGGGAGGTAGACATGAAGCTGATTCGCCTCAGCCGTAACTTAGGTGCTAAGCTGTTTACAATAGATTACAACCTCGCAAAAATCGCAGAGTTCCATTCAGTCAAATGTGTCAATCTAAACGAAATAATAAACAAGTTAAGACCACCAATAGTGCCAGGCGATATCCTGACAGTTAAATTGGTGAAAGAAGGCAAAGAGCACCATCAAGGCGTTGGCCACTTACTTGACGGAAATCTGGTAGTGGTAAACAATGCCCGCCACATGATTGGAAAAGAAGTGGAAGTTGAAGTAATAAACGTGGTTAAAACAGCAGCTGGATACGTAGTCTTTGGGGAGCTCAAAAAAAGCATTCCGGAATGATCCAAAACTCATTAGTTTTAACTTGCCAAACAAAAATGGCCCTCGGCTGTATAGCCTCGTTTTAGAGCAGACCTAAGATAACGTCGGCCCAATCGTACCGCTTCCAGAAGCTCCACCCCCTGCGCAAGGTACGCCGTTATGGCAGCGCTCAGCGTACAACCTGTACCATGCGTGCCATTAACATTTATACGCGTACCTTTCATCATTACCATCCGCACCCCATCGAAAAGCACATCCGTAACCGTTCCGCCAGGTAAATGCCCGCCTTTCAAAAGGACAGCCGTCCCAAATTTCAAGTACAATTCGCAAGCAGCCTCTTTCAATTCCCTCACACTGCCAATTGTCTGGTTCAACAGCCGGCTGGCCTCATTAACATTGGGCGTTATCAGCTTAGCCAGGGGGAACAACTCTTCTATCAAGGCTTCGACCGCGTCGCCAACCAACAACTGCGCATTGCTAGTGGACAACATGACAGGATCTACTACTAAAGGAACCCGTTTGCTATGTGCCTGGAAAAAATCGGCTACCGCTCTTATGATGTCAGCTGAATAAAGCATACCTGTCTTTGCCGCTTTTGGAGGTAATTGGCGAAATACCGCCTCAAGCTGCATCAACACAGCCTGAGGTGAAAGTGGGAATATGCCCAATACCTCACGAGGATTCTGTGCCGTTACCGCCGCAACCACAGTAGTCCCATGAACACCCAGAGCAGTAAACGTCTTCAAATCGGCCTGGATCCCTGCCCCGCCGCCACTGTCCGAGCCTGCTATGGTAAGCGCTACAGGTCGTGTTCTCATACTGCTCATCGCTAGATAGCGAATCTAATCTTAAAATCTTTGTGATGCGACTTTATTCGCACACTGTGTGGGTTGGGCGCGATCTAAATTTCGCAGGAACGTATCCCCAAAAAACTAATAATCCTCCAGATTCCCAAACCATGCCTTGGCAAACCTCCACAATCCAAGCCTGATAAGGAACTTCTATTTTGCCTCCAAAATACCGGCTGTCATGCACTAGAAGAGTATCCCTGAATACTAACATCAACCTACATAAACCTGAGTCTGAATTTCTGTGCTTGACACACATCTCAATGCCCCATCCTCATACCTTCAATGCAAAAATACTAAGAGTGCCCCTGCCGAAAGCTTATAGTTAAGGTCGATCAGTAAATCCAATGCTTACCAACCGGTCAAAAGCTCGCCCCACATTTAGCACACCCTGTGCACAACCTTGTCCTCAAAGTTGCCTCGTTCCAACTCCAATTATTCCCGTGAGGGGCGAGGGGTTCGGATCCATTCGATAAAACTCCGATGAAGTGTGATTAAAAGCTCGGTTGCTGAAAAAGGCTTTACCAAAATGGCAGCAGCGTGTTCCTGGGACACAGATCCGCTATCTAACAAACCAGTAATTGCAATCACTGGTACCTGTGGGTTCACTTTCCTAAAACTTGATATAAGTGCCTTTCCTTCTATGTCTGTCATCATTAAATCCACAATAGCCCCAGTTATTTCGTCCTTGTGATTTATGAATTGCATCACTGCCTCAGCACCCGTGTTGGCCACAATTACACTATAACCGTGATTTTCCAAAACACGCCGAATAACATCCAGGATTTCCACTTCATCGTCTACCACGAGAACTAGCTCTCCTCGTCCACGAGGAGGAAGGGACCGGGTATAGTGGACAAGCGTTGGCACTTCAGAAGGCGATGCAGGGAAATACAAATCGAACTGTGTGCCTTCCCCCATCTTGCTCCTCACCAATACAAATCCCCCATGCCCGTGCACCACCTTTTGAACGATCGCCAATCCTAGACCTGTACCTTTCCCGGGTTCTTTCGTGGTAAAAAATGGATCGAAAATCTTTTCCAAATTTTCTGGCGGGATTCCCACTCCTGTGTCAATCACACCAATGCGCACATAATTTCCCGCTTTCGCCCTACCAACTGACGCAGCAAACATTTCATCAATTTGTTCGTTGGCTACCTCGATTCTTAATTTTCCACCATTTGGCATCGCATCCCGAGCATTTACACAAAGGTTTAGTATTGCCTGGTGTACTTGGGAAGCATCTGCCTTAATCGGCCAAACGTCATTTGAACAAACGACTTCTGTCTGAATGTTTCGCGGAAAGGTTTCCTTCAGAAGCATATAGATATCCTTAACGAGATAGGTGACATTTATGGGAGCCAATACGTTAGGCCGACCACGTGCAAAAGTCAGAAGTTGTTTCACAACTCCTGCTCCTCGCTCAGCACAACTCTGAATCGTTTCTACAAGACCCAAAAGCTCAGGATTCGAAATTGCATCTTTTAACAGCGGAGCTGCCATTAAAATAGGCGTTAAAACATTGTTCAAATCGTGTGCTATTCCTGCTGCAAGCGCCCCAAGCGCCTCTAGCCGCTGGGCTCGTAATAGCTGAGCTTCGAGCCGTTTTCGTTCTGAAATATCTGAGATAATTTCCACAGCTCCTACAAACTCGCCCCTCCCATCTAACACAGGGTCTACAATAATTTCATACCAACTGTCGCCAACCAGCAACTCAGCACTCTGACGCAATTTCGCCTCTCGCGCGCGCTCGAAAGGACATCCACGAACGGGTTCAGCACATCCATGAACCACTTCCCAACAATGCCTACCTGTAATTCCATTTGCACTAGATTTACAAAGCAATTCAGCAGCTTTGTTGTACCTCAGAATGCGTCGCTTAACATCCATTAATATAATCGCGTCCTTGGTTGCGTCGAATGTGATCTGCCATTCACTTGCTAATCGTTCTAACTCTTCTAACACTCGTTTCTTCTCGGTAATATCCCGACAAATACAAAGGATGTATTTGCGATCCCCAATCCACACCGCATTAGTATTAACTTCCACATCAATCAAAGTCCCGTCTTTCCGCCTATGACGAGTAACAAAACTTTCACCTTCAGGCCCCACAGTTCGGGCTCTGTTTGCAAGCTCTTCCTTTGACCAGACTGCGTCGAAATCCCAAACATAGAGCGACAATACTTCCTCTAAGGTGTAACCTAACATCTCAGCAAATCTTCGATTTGCTTCCACGACTTTCCCATCGCCATCTAAAATTACTATACCATCTCTGGACCCTTCCATTAACAATCGCCGTCGAATGGCCTCTTCTTCAAAAGCACTTTGCGCCCTTTTATAATCGGTGATATCCATTATATAGCCTTCCAAAGCTACCAGCTCACCCGTGGGCGCAAAAACACCACACCCATGCTCGAAAACCCATTTTATTTGTCCATCAGCAGTACGAATCCGATATATGCACTGAAATGCGCTACGCGCCCAGACAGCTCGTTGGACTGTTTCCCACACCATCTGGCGATCTTCCTCAAGTATCAAACTACTATAAGAGACCCGGGCGTTATTAATAATTTCAGCTGGAGTATAACCCGTTAACTCAAAAACTGACTCGCTAACAAATTCCATTGTCCATTCCTTGTCATTTCGACATCGGTATACCATCCCTGGCAAATTAGATAGAAGGGTGGTAAAACGTCGGCGCGATTCCTCAAAAGCAGTAACATCTTCCTTAATGGCAACAAATCCAGTGATTTGATTGGCTTCGTCTTTGATAGGTGCAATCGTAGCTTGTTCGTAGTATAAGGAACCATCTTTCTTCCGATTCACAAAATAACCGGTCCATATTTTCCCCGACGTAATTGTGTCCCAAAGCCCTTTGTAAAACTCTAATGAATGCACTCCACTCTTAAGAATCCGTGGGTTCTTACCTAACACCTCTGTCCGCGAGTACCCGGTAATCCTTTCAAAAGCGGGATTTACATACTGAATTGTTCCCTGAACATCAGTCACCACGATCGCTTCCCCAGCCTGCTCAATAGCCGCCTCAAGCACATGCAAATTTAAACGAGCACCGTTAGACATTCTCGTATGATTTTTATTTCCACCGTTGCTTTCCATAATCTAAAGCTCCTTAGCAATTACGAACGCTAGCTGGTCCAACCGCAAAACGAAGAAGTCCAAAGAATCACATAATCATTGCATTTTCTTTCAAACATAAAGCACTGCCTGCCAAGTCATCTTAGCACGTATATTTTCCAAGGGCTTCGAAGTCTTTGCCTTGCAACCTAAGCCAAACCCACATTTCCAAATAAATGGTACACCCTTCCACCGCCGTTGAGTCAAATCTAAGCAAGGTTTTAAAATACTCGGGGGGGAAAACAACGGCCTTTTCTCTCAAATAATTGGGTTTACGTGTGGATTTGCGGGGAATGGCGCAAATAGTCCAACCGAAAACTCTGGTGCAACCAAGGTCGCAAAGGAAATTACTTTGAAACCCCAGGTTGGTGTGCTCATACGAAGCACCCACAACCGTCACTCCAAACTTTTGTGGCCTACTTTCGTTAATATTTGTTCCTCCCACCTCGGTTATTAATTCTAGGCTTACGCAAAAAAGTGTCAACGCCCTTTTGTTTTAAAGGAATACAAATGCCACAAAGCTCTTCCCTGTTGTAAGGCGACCTCCTCAACTTCAATCTACAAAGGCAGCTGGTAAGTAGATAGTAAAGGCTGAACCTTCGCCAGGCTTTGTGTACACATGCAAAGCGCCTCGAGCCCGCTTAATTAATCTTGTAACAATCATGATGCCCAGACCGGCTCCATGTCCAGGCTTTGTAGAAAAACCACCGTCAAAAATCCGGGGTAGCAGATGTTCTGGAATACCCGGTCCGGTGTCTCTTACCTGCACGACTGCGATTGGAGGAGTATTGTCAAAACCCTCTAAGTTACACATCCGCTCAAATGGGGTCTCATGGATGGAAAGTAAGTCAAGGGGAGTACTAACAACAAAGCCTTGAACCCAAACCTGGTGTGGTTCACTCGTGCATTGGAAAGCATTTAATACAATATTCAGCAATAATTGGAATAACTCTGTCCGCGAAAGGTTGACTTCCAATTCCTTAGGCAATGGTTCCAATGTAAACTTGTGATTCCGAGCAGCAGGGTGAAAACATACAAAGGCTTCCAAATCACGTAACACCCGATTCACTTGCGTGGTGGATCCCGCATCCACCCAGTGAGTGAAATCGGCAAGATAGCGTCTTGCTAGCTCGACACTGTTAGTCAAATGCTGATTAATATCGGAAAAATACTTTTTAAACATTGCCCAGTCGGATGGTGTGGGTTCAGTAACTCCAGACAACCGTAACGCAATCATCTGAGCATAACCACTCACTATACTAAGGGTGTTTTTCATGTCGTGCAGAACAGCTGCATACAATTCAGCTCGGAGCCGGCTAAGCTGCTCCCCCATCTGAATGGAAAGCAATTCATTCTCAAGCTCACGAGCCCGGGCGTTTTGGTTCCTATCTTCCTGTGCTAATCTTCGGTTCATCGCCTTTTGTACTGCTTGCCGAATGGTGGTAACATCAAACGGCTTATGAATATAATCGCACACATGAAGCCGCAGGGCACGTCGCAACATATCTGTGGTTTCGAAAGCAGTGACCATCACGACTTCAATTTTTGGGTCAATTGCCTTCAGTCGTTCTAGTACCTCCAAGCCTGACATGCCAGACATACGCACGTCTAAAATAGCCACGTCTATGGGTGTTTGCCTTGCGATCTCCAACGCAGTTGGCCCATCACCTGCCAGCAAAACTCGATACTCGTCCTTGAAAATCATGTGGATTGCCTGGCGAGGTCCCTCTTCATCATCCACAACCAAAAGCGTTCCTCGTGGAAACTCAGGCTCCATACCACTAGGTTTTTGTGCAGGGTTATTCTTTATCGTCTTCATGAGTGATTAAACTCCCACTCGTTCATTCCAGCCAGCAAGGGAATTAGGCGAACTACAACGTTTGATTTTACCCTAAAGTGGCAACGCAGATTTTCAAGCCCAAAAACCACATGCGCATACGTCACTATTTTTGAGCCCCTGATATTGGCCCCAAATCTTCGATTATCAGTTTTCGTGTCTCCTTCTGTCTGATTATTAGTCATCCAACGTCTAGTGTTCGTACATTCCCCTTGCTATCCTAACAGCTTACTCATCAGCTAATTACTCGCTTTAAATCCAACTACTTTCTTGGGCGTCTATTAAAAGCAATCAACATGCCGCTTTCTCAATGGCTTATTTACCTGTCCCCTGTGTTGATGAACTCCCGCTTGGAAATTCACCGGTAAGGCACACATTAAATCACCATCACTGGTAGGCAAAACCCGTTTAACAGCCAACTAGGGGATTTACTGCGGAGAACTCATTCATAAACCTGGCTTTGCAATCCTCTTCAAGAATTATTTGGATAACCCCTGCAATACACAAACTTTTCACCAAGCAAAGATAGTCGCTAGGTTGTTTCTAAAGGACTTACTTGAGCAAGCCCGTGTCTAATCATTCCGGGAATCAGCACCTTTAAGATTTTCCCTAAAACCCCTGCAGGAACATCCTAAACTTCCTACTGATACGGCTCAACATACCGAAAATAATTAATTGCTCATAAAAAGCTAAACGGAGAATTTTTTCGCAACATGCAGTTAGGTTGGAAAAGCTGCTATACTTGATTTTTTAAAAATAGGCCCGGTTATGATGGCTTGAACGAAAGACTTCCCGTATAGCCTTCTAGAACCCGCGATTCCCCAGAGTCAAACCGTAAAGCCAACCTTTTTGCGAAGAAAAACCTGATGAGAGCATTCCGAAGGCCTTAACAAACTCAGCCCAGCGTAGTGAATACCGCCGAATTGTCCAAAACTCTCACTTTTTGTGAGAATCATATGAAGGAAGCTTCAGGGAAATGGTACCGAACCCAGAATATACAAGAGGAAAAACCTCTCCCTCAATGCTTGTGTACTACCGGCGCTACGCATGAAAAATCATGTTGGAAGCCATGCAATGGAGCTTACGTTCCCCTGAGAGAATTTCTATTGAATAGAAACCGAACAAGGTATAAATGCACTACGCATGAATCACACTTTGTCGGTCACAGAAATATTTTATTCGGTGCAAGGCGAAAGTACATTTATGGGCCTACCGTGCATAATGATTCGCCTGGCAGGGTGTGACATGCGGTGTTCATATTGCGACACTACCCATGCCCACCAACCGGGAACACTACTGACTGTCGAAGAAATTATTGCAGAAGTCGAAAGCCTTGCTGGAAACAAATTCTATTGCAATGGACGTATAGCTGGAAAGTACCATATGCGTTTGCCACTGGTTGAAGTCACTGGTGGTGAACCACTTTTACAGCCCGCTACTTTAACTCTCCTAACCATGCTATGCGATCACGGCTATACCGTGCTATTGGAAACAAATGGTGCGCACGACATCACGTCAGTTGACCCACGCGTTCACCGTATTCTGGATCTAAAATGCCCTTCAAGCGGGGAATGTGATCGGAACAGACTCGAAAACATCCCTAAACTTGAACCCCGCGATGAAATCAAATTTGTGATTGCTTCAAAGGAGGACTATGAATGGGCTCGTGAGATGCTTTTCAAATATGAGTTATTCCGCATTTGCCCAGTGCTATTTTCATGGGCCGAGCCAGTAGCCTCGCCGCCCAAGGTCAAACTAAACCCATTCCCGGCAGACCATCATCGGATTACGCGTAGTGATCTAGCCGAATTAATACTCCGAGACCGGCTACCCGTGCACTTCCAAATACAACTGCATAAGCTAATTTGGCCTGGGATTGAACAGGGGGTGTAAATCAATATGAACCCAAAGAACTCGAAAAGGATCATTAGGATTCTGAAGAAATTCGAGTCGCAGAACATTACGTGGGTTGACCCAACAGGCGGTTGGCCGATTATATGGGCGCGCGCCAAAGGCACACATGTTTGGGACGTAGATGGGCGGAAGTACGTTGACCTAACTGCAGGTTTTGGGGTCTGTGCCGTTGGGTATTCACACACATTATTGGTGAAAGCAGCTTGTTCACAGCTGAGGACGTTGATGCATTGCATGGGGGATGTACACCCCCACCCTCTCAAAGCAACCCTAGCAATGGAACTCAGTAAAATTACGTTTGAGCGATGGTCTAAAATGCCCAACATGAAACCCACTTCAGGAAACTTCACGTATGGGAAAGTGATATTTTGCAATTCGGGGTTTGAAGCAGTCGAAGCCGCACTTAAAACGGCTCATTTAGCCACCGGCCGACCCGGAATAATAGCTTTTGAAGGGGCTTATCATGGCCTCGGATACGGAGCGTTAAATGTGACCCATCGAGAAATGTTCCGAAAACCATTCTTACCACAATTAGCTCAATTTGGTAAGTTTGTCTCTTTCCCCACTAAACCACAAGACAAAGCCTCCGTCCTAAAAAGGATCAACCAGTTGTTGCAAACAGGAAAGTATGGAGCCGTGCTAATCGAACCCATTCAGGGGCGAGGTGGTATTCGCATACCACCCAATGGTTTTCTGATTGCTCTCAGGGAGATATGTACCAAACACAAATGCCTACTTATTTTGGATGAGATTTTCACAGGGTTCGGACGCACAGGCAAATGGTTCGCATGTGAGCACGAGGGAGCCACACCAGACATTATATGCCTAGGAAAAGCATTGACGGGTGGATTTCCAATGTCAGTATGCATCGGCCGCGCTGATCTGATGGATAAGGCATGGCCACCCTCGTCAGGAGAAGCAATACATACAAGTACTTTTCTAGGACACCCGGTAGGTTGCGCCATGGCACTTGCAAACATAAATATCATCAAACGGCTAAGGCTTCCTGAGCGAGCTGCCCGCTTGGGCAGAAAGGCTTTGGAACTGCTCCAAAACATACCTTTAAAACACTACCAAGCTGAGATCCGAGGCACAGGCCTAATGATCGGCATTGAACTCCGCCGGCCAGACGGTTCATTTGCAACTGAGGAAACATACAGAATTGCAAAAGCGATGCTTGCTTCGGGGTTCATTACGCTACCCGAAGGCAGTCATGGAAACGTCCTTTCAATCACACCTCCCTTGGTAATAGGCAAGTCCACGATTGAAAAAGCAGTGAAAACCTTAGCACGCGTGATAAGAGAACTGAATCTTTAAGCTATCCTTTTGCCTGTGAAGCTGAGTGAACTTCGTGAAACTTTAGCCAAATATAACATCCGCCCGTCAAAAAAATTGGGCCAAAACTTCCTTCACGATTCGAACCAGGTAAAAAAGATAATTCACGTGGCAGACCTTGCCCCTACCGACAAAGTTATTGAAATTGGCCCAGGCCTAGGAGCGCTCACTCATGAATTAATCCAAGCCGCTGGGTTAGTGGTAGCAATCGAGTACGACTCACGGCTAGTAAAAGCCCTGGAGGAAATATTTGGGTGCCAGGCCATTAACTTGGACTCTTTTTTGGGGTCCTATGGGATGAACTTGCCACCCAGCTTAAATGGTCGAAACCTACTCCTTCTCGAAGGGGACGCCCTTACTTTCCTTGAACGGTTTAACCAGGGAATGGAAAATTGGAAAGTAATATCAAATCTGCCCTATTCAATCGCCTCTCCAATCTTGGTGGAACTCGCCCAGGGTACCCGTTCCCCACAAAAGATAGTAGTCACAGTGCAACTCGAGGTAGCTCAAAGAATTACCGCAAGTCCAAACCATGAACAATACGGGCTTTTGACTGTGCTCCTAGGTGTGGATTTCGAATCCCGGATAGCCTTTCGCATCCCCCCCTCGTGTTTTTATCCAGCCCCGGAAGTCCATTCCGCATGTGTGGTACTTGAACGCCGATCTAACCCCCTGGTGCCTGACCATTTGAAGCCACTGTTCAAAAATCTCATTAAACTCTCATTTTCTCAGAGGCGTAAAAAAATGTTTAAGCTCCTAGCAAAAGAACTGCCCAGCGACATTGTAATACAGGCGTTTAAGAGAGTAGGGATATCTCCCGACGTTAGGGCTGAACAGGTAAGCGTTGTTGATTTTGCTTCATTAACAAATGACATTGCTAACCAGCTTTATCTAGATAACACCTCTTCCTATGCAAACCGAACTCCTAATTGTAGTTGATGAACACGATCACCCGGTGGGAACCGCCTCGCGTTCTGATGTACACACAAAAGGGCTATTTCACCGGGCAGTTCATATACTTGTTATAAATAATGCAAGCCAAGTATTCCTCCAACTCCGAAGCACTTCCAAGGACCGTTATCCCAACAAATGGGATAGCTCTGCCTCAGGACACGTAGAAGCTGGTGAAACCTATGAAGCCGCAGCGATACGTGAATTGAGTGAAGAGCTCGGCATAATCTCCCCAGTAAGGTTAGAACCTTTAATTAAACTCCCTGGGTCTGTTGAAACAGACAATGAATTCGTGCAAGTATACAAATGTTGTTGGGACGGTCCAATCTCTATTAATCCCGAGGAAATTGAAGACGGGCGCTGGTTTAGCCCACAAGAAATCGATGAATGGGTTAAATCAAAATCAGGTATCTTTGCACCATCCTTTGTGGTGATATGGTCCAATTTAAGAGGGAACGGTCTTCTTTAGGGCTATTAAAGCCACCAACTACGGATTAAATGGAGTTCCTGGCGGCCTTTCTACGAGGTGTAATAGGTTGCCTTCCGGATCACTGAAGAATAGCACACGTCCTCCACCCCCCGCCGCCTTTATAGGTTCGATGAACCGGACGCCTTTAGCACCAAGTTCCTTTTGGGCCTCCTCAATCGAATTAACTCTCAAAGCCAAGTGGCGCCATCCTGCCAGCCCATTGTTAGACACGTTAGGATTAGCAACAGTAGCTTTATAGATTTCGATTAGCCATCCCCCAGGCAAAACCAAGAAGAATGCTGGTGGTATCCTTTCCTCCGCTAAAAACACACGAGCACCCAAGACCTTTACATACCAATCCTTTAGGGCCACTGGGTCGTTGGCTGGTAAACCTATGTGCTCTACGGTGAACTCCATGGAAACGATTTAACCACTACAAACCAAATATGGCAATAGGTGGAAAATCCAAACTCGCTCCAATTAAGGTTCATGTCAAAAACAATGCCAGAAACTTAACCCAATGAATTATGTGGTTTTAGATCGCTTACGCCCCTGCTTGGGATAATCATCTAAATTCATGGACATGTAAACATGCTTCACCTCTTGCCCGAAACCCACTTTTCGGAAAAATGAAATTGCTTCAGAATTTTCCTCATCGGTGTCGACGAGCATAATCCGCACGTCGCGCTCAAGGAAGGTTTGAATTAACCGTTTGACCAACCGGGTAGCAACCCTCCGCCGCTTGAAGGCTGGGTCTACTCCGAGCCACTCTAACCATCCGTAGCGCCAAGCGCTTTGTGGTTTTTCCATAATTCGGCCTAAAGCAAAACCAACCACCTGTCCAGTGCCCTTCACCTCGGCCACAAAACAAGTGTCCTGACTAGAGTTAAACGCATCAATCACCTCCTTGTCATCCCATGCCCTGTATAATGTCGGAAGACGATCAGCTTGGAATAGTTTACGTCCCAGTTCAAACACCGCTGGAATGTCCTGCAACGTCATAGGTCTAATCTCTATCTCATTCTTATGTTTTGGGGAAACTGGGCTGGTTTCAGCTTTCATATTAAAAAGGGAGTCCACACTCAACGCATGCAAATTCAAGACTTGATCGCAACTGGGAGCTTCAACACTTCGCTATGAATTGTTTCGCCACCTCTATTGCTGCAGGGATTCTTGATACATCTTTGCCTCCTCCTCGAGCATATGAGGGCTTGCCGCCGCCTTTCCCACCCAAAGCCTCAGAAACAACCTGCACCAACTTGGAAGCCTGAACACGCGAAACAAAATCAGGGCTTACGGCCGAAAGCACTGTAACCGAACCATTAACTGTACTGAACAATAACACAACCCCGTTAAACCTAGATTTCAACTCATTGAGGACAACCTGCAACGACTCTGCATCCCACTCGCCTAACGTAGCAATTATCACTGGTACTCCGTTAATTTGCGTTGCGGATTGGACAAGTTCTGCTGCCGTATTTGCCGCCTGCTTAACTAGGTACGACTTAATCTGCTTTTCAAGCTCCTTCAATTGTCCAAGCACTGTTTCCAATTTGCGTTCCACTTCAGTAGGAGGCGTATTCAAACGCTTACAAAGAGATTCAAGTAGATCGTCCTTCTCTCGCAAAAGCTTATGAGCTGCCAGCCCAGCAACCGCTTCTATTCTTCGGACCCCTGCCGCAACCGCAGACTCAGATACTATCCAAAAGAGGCCAATTTCACCCGTCGAGCGACAATGCGTTCCGCCACAAAGTTCCATTGAAAAACCATCTAATGCACCTGGCCTACCTCCAATTTGAACGACTCTTACCGTTTCACCATATTTCTCACCAAAGAATTGACGGATATCTTTTCGTCCCTGAACTTCGGCATACGGCACTATCGTCCAGGAAACAGGTGCCGCTTCCAATATTTGTTGATTGACCAGCTCTTCAATTTCCTGGAGCTGAGCTTTAGTAAGCGGCTGACTATTAAAGTCGAATGTAAGTTTGTCTGGTCCGACATACGAGCCTTTCTGAACTACTTCTGGACCTACAATTTTTAACAGCGCCCAGTGTAAAAGGTGCGTGGCGGTATGATGGCGTTGAGCTGCTCGGCGCCTTTCCGCGTCCACCACTACTTGTACCTCCATGCCGGGTTGGGGTAACTCCACTTCAGGCCCATCAGTTCCATCAGTTGAAGTGATAAAATGCAACCACACCTCACCCGCACGCTGCGTATCGACAATGGACCAGGTCCGATCCCTCGCAATTATCTTTCCAGTGTCTCCCACTTGACCGCCCATTTCCGGATAGCAAGGACTGGTCTCCAAAATAGCGGCCGGACGATCATTTACAATAACCACATCTAAAACCCCAGTACTGGTTTCCAGCGCGTCGTACCCGACAAATCTGGTAGGAGGGAAATCTAAATGCACGACACCAATCCGCGTCTTCTTTAAAGCGGCACGTGCCCGTTGTTTCTGTTCCTCCATCAATCGCTCAAACCCGACCTTATCTACACTCATTCCACGCTCACGGGCCAACAACTCCGTTAAATCGAGCGGAAATCCATAAGTGTCGTAGAGTCTAAACGCCACTTCACCTGGTAACACCTTTTCCACAGATGTTCTTTCCAACTTCGCGACCTCCTCGGCAAATAACTCTAACCCGCGGTCCAGGGTGCGATTAAAGGTCTCTTCTTCAGACCGGATTACGTCTTGAACGTAATGGGCCCGCTGGCGCAATTCCGGAAAAACATCCCCCATAGTTTCTACTAAAACAGGCACCAACCGGTAAAAAAATGGTTCTTGAAATCCAAGCACACGTCCATATCTGACGGCTCTTCGTAAGATGCGCCTTACTACATAATTGCGCCCTGTGTTAGCTGGTAAAATCCCGTCCGCTATTGCAAAAGCCACCGTGCGAATATGATCCGCAATAACACGAAATGCCACATCGATTTGCAACTGACGGTCCTGCGATACAACTCGCATGCTTCCAGGGACAAGACCTTGATACCGTTTACCACTCATCCTCTCCAAAGCATCAAAGATGGGTCGGAAGATATCCGTGTCATAATTTGAGATCGGACGAGAGAAGTCTTTAAAGCCCTCCGTGCACTGCATAATAGCAGCTACACGTTCAAGACCCATCCCAGTATCAACATGCCGCGCGGGCAACGGAGTTAACGATCCGTCTTCGTTTGCATTAAACTGGATAAAGACAAGATTCCATACCTCGATGCAGTAAGGCGACCCCGCATTTATCAACTTGCCTTGGGTATTCCCCTCAGGAGTGAGATCCACATGAATCTCGCTACACGGGCCGCAAGGTCCTGTATCACCCATCATCCAAAAATTGTCTTTCTTTGTTCCAAAATGGATATGGATTCTAGGGTCAAGACCAACACTAGCAAATAACTCTGACCAAATATTGTACGATTCGTAATCAGGCTCGCCCTCTTCCCCAGGGCCAGGCTTGTACACCGTAGCATATAAACGTGAAGGCGGAAACCCCCACATTCCAACCAGCAGGTCCCAAGCCCACTGAATAGCCTCCTGTTTAAAATAGTCACCAAATGACCAATTCCCTAGCATCTCAAAAAAGGTATGGTGATAGGTATCAAAACCTACATCCTCCAGGTCATTGTGCTTTCCACCAGCCCGGATACACTTCTGTGTATTGGCAGCACGAGTGGGCAAAGAATCGGCATCTGCTATTGCACCCGGCCACTGGTTCACATCTGGCTTCCGCTGCCCCAGGAAAATCGGGACAAACTGGTTCATCCCCGCATTGGTAAACAACAAGTTTGGACTATCAGGGATCAAACTCGATGACGGCACAATCGTATGCCGTTTCCCCTTAAAAAAGTTCAAAAACGATGTCCTAATTTGCGTCGATGTCATATTCAAATCCTTACCAATCCGCCCAGCTATTATTTAACTAGCCTGGGGAAGTGCCCAAGCCTTTCGGAACCTCAACAAATAGATAACGAGTTTAAAGTACTCAGCCACCTACTCAAAATCGAGCTTATTATCTTGCTACCCTCAATCCCCAAAAATCCGGGTATCATAAGCTACAGATAAGCAAGATGTTACATCTTTACGCGAGCTACCATGTCGCACGTTCGTTCTCAAATGCACAAGTGGGACAATGTGTCGCTGTTTGCGTTTCCGTTATTTGAGTTGTCGCCCAACAGTCCAAAAAGTTTCCCCAACCAATTCTCAGGGTAATTTTATCTGCTTTGGTATGAGTTGCAAGGGATGTGGTGGGACTCACAATTTGCACTTCGACTTGAATAAAATTTTCACGGCGCGTTAAATGCTAAGATATCTACATCGACTCCCAACACATGGATCGTACTCTCAGAAACATCCATCTAAAAACCTAATACCGACCAAAACCCGCCCCTTTGTAAGAGAAACTCACGCAGTCGAATCGGAATTCCACCTACCGTATGTTTGAAAAACATGGGTAGACTGTGAAAAAATCTTTTTAAAGTGAGCGACGTAAAGCACGCGTTTGCAAGGGGTGGGTTAATCATAAAATGAAACGTTTGCGTTTCAAGATTTGCTCCAAGAAATTCGTTACCCCACTTCAATGATCCTGGGCAGGTTTAGGTAATTATCTTCGTAGAAATATGTTAGATCAGTTTTGCGGCCTGGCTTAAAAGATTTCAATTTGTTTGCTGACGTGTGGGCATACCCTGGACTTAGGTAACGAAGCGGATTCCATGCCACGGCCACGCAATCGTTTTTAGAACGCCTTCATAAATACCCGAACAGTTGTCCCTAGAACCCTGAACTTAACTTTTAACCTGCCTATGCAATACGCAGGATTGTTAAGCTCGACTTTTTAGGGCTAGTTTGCCCTCAAAGCCGGAGATGATCCTTAGGGAAATGCAAGCGGGGATCTATACTGTGACAAATGGTTAACTCGTACGAGTTCGTAGAACTTCTAACTAGTTCCCACTCGGTCGATTTTGGGCATTCCAAAACGGAGGACTCGTTGGATTTCAAACCATCTGTTTGGCCGGAGGCGTAAAAATCGTAAGAACCACAAGTCATTTCGCCGCCGAAAACTATTAATGCGTTTACGCTCTTGGGCGATATGAGGCAGTAACCGCCACCATTCTCTAACCGCTTTCCAATAAGCTTCTTTCAGGTAATCCAACCTGCCCAAAAGTAATGAAATAGCACAACTCTCGACGAATAAATAAACTAGCTGGATCAAAACTAAGACTAGGAGGATATCCCTCGCATTTTTCGCCAGCACTACTAAGCCATTTCGGTTTGCAAGAAATCGTTTACGATCCGAAGTCCTAAATTCCAACACTTTAGTTCCCCCTTGGGGATTTACTGCTACAGCCCCCCTGTGATGCGCCCGAGCCGTTGGCACCGCAATCACACTTTCTCCCATTATCCATACCCGCCAGCACAAATCCCAGTCATCGGCATACATGAATAATTCTGGATCAAACTCCCCAATGTCAAAAAAAAGCTTTCTTTCAACTAACAACGCACACCCGCTCGCCATGAAGATATGTCTAACAGAAGGTCTAAACTTCGCATGAGTTGGGAAACCAAAAAAATCAAACCCAGCGTAACCGAACTCTTGAATTGAGTCATCTTCGTAATTTAGTACCACGGGTGTGGCTGCTTTTGCGCCCGCCGTCTCAACCTCTTTAATTAACATTTCGAGACACTCTTGTTCCAGCCAAGCGTCTGGGTTCAAGAAAAACAGATACTTTCCCCTCGCCTCACGTGCTCCGACATTGTTCCCCTCACAAAACCCCAGATTTTGGGAGTTACGTATCACTCTTGCTCGATTAAACCCCTCCAATTCCTTTCTAGCTACAGCTACAGTATCATCTTTCGAGGCGTTATCTACTACCAAAACCTCTAGCTCTGAGGCGATAGTTTGGGTGCGTATTGAAGACAAACATCTGGGTAGCCACTGAGCACTATTGTAGGTGAGCACGATCACGCTAATCAGCGGGACCGTCCGCTCATGCTGATCTTTTTTACTATCAGGTACTCCCATTTACTGGTTGTCACAATATAAACACAAAGTGCGGCCGACAAATAATTTATTCTTATTACTGGAGCAACCATGTGGAGGGGCCTTCACTACGTGCACTAGAACGACCTCGAGGCACTTGAAGCCCAATCGACTTTTCAACCGAGCTTCAGTCAACCAGCAGCATAAACCATGTACCAATGGATTGGTGCAAAAGTGGGTAGCTCGCAAGAGCCGACTAGCAAAATAGTAAAGGCATTCTTGTAATTACTCCTCCAACCTAAACCAGAAGCTACCCTTATAAGTCCCGCTTGCAACGTTTAATTGTCCTTGTGGGCCAGTAGTTTCGGGATGTTTAAATTTGGAGCCGATTGGTGGTATCCCATGCAGCAATCCAAGCCCACACTGTGGCAAGTCAGCCCGCGCGAATCCAGCCAGCTCAGGAGGGGGCTGACATGGCGTCAAGACCTGCACAAATGGAATATCTTCGAACACGAAAGTTATTCGCCCATGCCGCATAATTAATTGGAGCCACCTTACATCTGCAAAACAACCTTTAAACTCTGGGTAAATCCATTCGCTCATTCCCGTAACCGTGTTGTTATACCCATTAGTCCAATACCCGTAACTCACACCTCGCATTCTATTTTTCCAAACCCGATATGGACCTAATCCGACCCATCGTTTTCCTGTCACACTTTTTTCATCAAGGTCAAATAATACGCCGAAATACGGCAGAAGGCCCTTTGCAGTATAGGCAAAATCGCATCGGATCCATCCGAATGGATACACCGTCCAGGAAACCTTTTCCAATCCACCTGTGTAATAGGCTTGGATCAAGATTGCGTTTTCAACATTGGTAAGCGTAAGGCTTGTTAACTTAGGCGCTTGGGTTGCAGGACGGGGCCCATTTCGAAAATGGATTGGCTTACCATTCACTTTTGTAGACACTAAGTATCCCGTTTCCTTCGACCATTCCAATTCAACTTGGCCTACTATGACAGAAACAGTTTCGCTTGCATTGCTAAAAATGGGTGCAGACGACGTCATGGACCTAGTATTTCTAGCCAACAATTTCGCGGTGGGATTTTCAGATCTAAGCAGCCAAACCCGGCATATTATCTCGCGCCCATAAGGATCATCCACCTTTATCTTTAGTGCATCTGCTTCTGCCATAGGCAGATTATTTACGGGCAATTTAATTGTACCCTTTTTCCCCGGTGCAATAGCAGGCGGCTTGATCGTCCCTGTAGCTAAAATGATTTCTTCAGGTTCCTCCCATGGGTGAGGGAACTTCACAAGCTGCCATTCCAGTTTACACTCCGAGGCATCAATAAAATCGAACTCATTTTCCACCTCTAATGTATCTGGGGGATTATACGTCAATTGAATTGGGCAAAAGATCTCACGAATGGTAAAATAGCTCGCTTCCTTTTGGCGGTATGGGCCAACGATTCCATCTGGTGCTTGGTTGCCAGCAGTATCAATCTCACCGGTATCTGGACGTCTTACCCCTTCGTCTAAATATGCCCAAATAAAACCACCGGCGCATAGTTTACTAGACTTCATCAACTTCCAGTAGTCTTCTAACCCTGCACCTGCCCCACCATCATACAACCCATGCAAAAACTCAGTTGGCATGTAAATATAAAGGTCCGTATCTGAAGGATCTACTGATTCCTCATTATTTCGAAAATAAACAGGCAAACCCTTGCACGCTAAAACTGCATTCTCATACGCCAGATAGTGGGCAGTGTTAATCCCGTTGAAAGGCGACCATGGGTGCAAAACCAAGCGCTTTTGTGGGTCGTATCTGTAAAACTCGGTATCTAATGCTGTGTTCCATCCTCCTTCATTTCCGTTATTCCAAAACAATACGCAGGGATGATTTACATCACGGGTCACCATAGCTCGAACAAGCTCTCGCCCTATTTCCGTATCGTATGAGTTATGCCAGCCAGCCAACTCATTTAAGACATACAACCCTAACTCATCACATAAATCCAAAAACTCTTTGTCTGGTGGATAATGGGAACACCTGACTGCGTTCATGTTCATCCCTTTTATGAGTTCGATATCCAATCTGTGCACATTTTCAGAAAGACATCGACCTGAATCTGGCCAAAAACTATGTCTATTTACTCCCTTCAAGGTAATGCGCTTTTTGTTAACGTAAATTCCGTCTCCGTTTATAACTTCCACTGTACGGAATCCAAATCTTTCCATGTGCCTATGCAATTCATGGCTTCCATGAAACAAACTAATAACTGCGTGATAAAGCTCAGGGGTCTCAGCCGACCACGCCTTTATACCGTTAAATCTAGTGATTAAAACCGCTTTATTATCGTGGCTAATGTCCGCTGAAATAGCATGCCCTACCCGGGCACCTGTCTTATCACGAACTTCTACTACTACCTTCATCTCATCGTCTGCCTTGGTTATACCAACCGTGTAAACTTCAATTAAAAACCGCCCGTCGTGTTTTGCGTCGATGGCAACCCGTTCAATAAATTGAGGCGGTAAAATTTCCAGGTAAACGGGGCGATAAATACCCCCAAATACCCAGTAATCAGCCATGCGCTCTGCCCGATTTACTGACTTGTTACGGGAGTGCTTCCAAACCTTCACTTGTACTGTATTAGTCTCACCAAACGTTAACAAACTAGTGATCTCATATTTAAACCGATAAAACCCACCTCTATGTGGTGGTCCGGCAAGTTTCCCATTAATGCTCACCTCGGTATCTGTCATTGCTCCTTCAAATACTATGAAAACCCGTTTGCCTTGCCACTCCGGTGGAACCCAAAACTCACGCTCATAAATTCCACACTCGTCCCAAGCATTGGTCGGATCTTTCTTATACGAAAGGCTCCCAAATCCATACATCTCCCAATTCGACGGCACTGGGATCGTAGTCCAACTACCTGATCGTGCCCCATGTGTACATAAAAATCTCCATTCCACCGCATCATCCTTACCCCGCCCTGATAAATAAACACGCATTGTTTCTATCGCCAACCCATGCGCATTGGCCAGCATTGACAGGATCAAGACTGAGAAAAATACTTCAATCCGTGATGAAATCCTTCTTGGTCCCATCTGCAACATTCACTTTGCCATTTTTCTTGGTCATCCAGGCCACACCTTTAACAAATCTAAAGCAACATTGCAAAATCGACCCTTCCACTCGCACCACCATATCTCGGCAGCATGTACGCCACCCCTGCCCTCACCCGACTATTAAAACACACAGGTTATCCTTATTTTCCTTGTCAACCGGTTTCCCTTCCGCAAATGCTGCCAAGGGCCCCAACGCTAATGCAGCAAATTCATCGTACCTCCGAAAAACTACATTTTTTTTGACATTACAAGTCTGGCAAAATGCTCGAAAGAACGATCATATGTAGCCTCTGCGTCTTTTGGAAAACAACATGCGGGTAGCTCCCGGTGGGAAAGATGGTAATGCAAACACTCACAACAAACTCCTTTACGCCCGCAAGGCTCGTATGAACAATTGCACCGCCTCAAATTCTGCTCTTTCTTGCATTGCATATATAAATAATTAATCCCTCCCCTCGTAAATGTCACGTTTTAACGATATCGGGCGGCCAAAACAAACTACTACAAAGGTTCTTCCCACAGGACGCTGCTATAATTCCATTGTGTACGGGCTTCCACCGTTTTCCCTACCATACTTCAGGCCCCTTTCTTTCTATCACGTGGACACGCCTCTTGCTAAGAGGCCTTACCCTATTCACTGCAAAATTACAACCTTTTTGCGCCTCCTATTACCACAAAATTAGCATTTGGTATTCTAGCTAAGGCCCTTTTAGGTCGTCCAAGACTCTTCAAACGGTCCATTTCACACGTACTTTCTTAAGAAACGCTCCGGTAAATACTCACAGCTTTATTCTCCGTCTAAGATAGGTAGGGATGTCAAGGTTTTCGGACTTGTACTGTGTGGGCTCTGTCTTAGCAAATCTGGATAACGCCAAAACGTCTAGAAAGAGTTCCTCTTGCTTCGGCTTTCCCAGGGACGGCTGGGGGGAAGGCACCCCTTCAGCTGCGGTGGGACACAATGGTAAACCATCTATTTCTGAAGGAAGCGGAATCATTGGTTTAGTATTAGGTGCCACTGAAGTGGCACCCATAACTCCAATACAAGCACGATAGATAAAAAGCGATAAAGTAATATTCCCTTCCTCTTTCGGGTCCTGAACCAATTGAACTGCCAACGTCTCCTGCTTACAAAAATGTCCCAATCCATTTATCAACTCCGTAATTTTCGCCACCGGCGGATCTCCACTAAACGTTATCAATGCGAATGCAGCAACAATGTTTTCCTTTACATTCCTAAGCACAGGATTCGATTGCAAATTATTGATCAATTGGGCTAATGACTCATTGTTGCTAACACGAGTTGAAACAAATACCATCTCCGTAATCCAGTTGCCGATATCCGTCCAAAACCACCGTAAACTATCGGCCCCGTCCTCACTTAACTCGATTGCTCTGATAACTGCCACCAAAGCCTCGGCTATGTTTTCTGCACAATGTCCTTCCAATGCAGACAACGAGGCGCCAGGACCCAACCCATTGGTTAAGACACCTAAATCCACACACGTAATAAGTTTGTCCTCCATTCTACCACGGGCTACCACGTTCATTGCCTGGGTACGCCTTAGATTCCCATGGATTGAGCTTGGCAAGATCCCTATCCCTAAAGACACGTTAGAAAATTCTCTTCGTTTTGGAAGAACGTTAAGAAACCATTGCAATGAAAAACCTTCCCACAATGCCCCTATCACAAATTCAAACTCAGTCGGATGCGCCAACTCCGGCAAGCTTTCAAAAAGTATTTCACGGCTGGTGACATTCTTATAGGAAGCGCTTGGGATCTCAATTGCTCTTAGTCCTGCGAGGCTGTTTCCTGCATTTTCACGAATTAAACACAAGATATGCTGTGGTGAAACTCCTCGCGCTTCGAGCTCACGCGCACACCTCACTCCAAATGGGCCTAAGCAAAGGATGCGGTACATAGTCCTCCTTTCTGTGCTAGCATCTTCTGCCTCAAAATCATTTAGGTCTGGCACGCTTATATTACATTGAAGAGTGCATGTCTAAAAGCCGCCGCGAACTGCCCTAAAAAGTCTTTCACCTCCCTAACTGCTCTTGGCCGTTTCTTGTACTGTTGCAACTCACGGTTCGCAGCGTGCACAAATAGTCCTATCGGAGAAGCATACTCGGGTCTACTGAGCTGAGAAGATATTCCGTTTACCGAGTTACATACACCAATCTGGCATGGTAAACGGAATACAGATTTTGCAAGTTCGACAATATAAGGTGTTCCTGCACATCCCCCGCAGAGGAAAATTCCCCTCCGGAATAGGTTAATTGGGCAAATTGAACTGATTTGCTCATAAACAATTCTAAGGGTTTCCTCTAACCGGCATTGCATTACCATATGCAAAGCTCCAATAGAAAACCGGCGCTTACCTCTAACGGCGCCTAAATCCACACAAAATTCTTCATGCGTTTTGCTGGGCCGATAAAGTGCGGAGCCATAGCTTAACTTGATGCCCTCGGCTACAATGAAACTAACATCGAAAGCATGTGCTATATCGTTGGTAACATGATCTCCTCCAACCGCAATTGTTCCAGAGGCAACTAATGCCCCTCTATAATAGGCGGCGTAACTGGTTACGCCCGCACCCATATCAATAACAATTGATCCTAATTCCCGTGCTTCTGGGGTAAGCACCGCTAACCCAGCACATCCCCCTGAGAATACGACGTCTGCCACATCCAATGAGAGAGTCCTGATAGCCTTAGTGAAAGCCGCCACATGATTTGCATTCGCCTCAACTATATGGGTAACTACTTCCAGTTTAGATCCTACCATACCAACTGGATCTGTAATCCCCTCACGATCATCCAACTTAAACTTATGGAGTTCACTCCAAAGAATAACCTTTGTGGGATCAACTGGAACTACTCGCGCTTCCTCCATTAAATCCAGAACATCTTCGCGTTCAACCGTCCGACAACCGCTTGAAAGGTGTTTCACTACGCGATTATCGCGGCCTACAACATTAGGTCCACCTACGACCAAATATAACTCATCGATCTCATCGTCCAATTGCTCCTCCACCCTTGCAAGTATCTCTCTCAACTCGTTGACCACTGCATGCTGATCCACAACCATGCCTTTGCGAATGCCGTTAGAACGACCTGATACTACGTTAATGAGCCGAATTTGGTCCGGTGGGGCCACCTCGCCCGCTACAACACAAATCTTAGCTGTACCAATCTCCAATCCGTATATATACTTTTGCCTACGCATTTTTTCGCGATGATGGTGTAGTTTTCTCCAAATTTTTGGTATTCACAGGTGAATATTCCCCCTCTAAGGGAAGCCATGAAACCGGCAAATTGTTCGTTACGCTTAAATCAACCCACATAAGCTGCCTACCTAAACGTCTCCCGAGCTCGTAGACCTCTCGCAACCGTCTTACTTGCTGAGGAACGCGGTCCAGTCCAAATACCACTTCGGCTCCTGAAGCCATTTGGGCAACAACTGCCCCTGGTGTTCCAACATCTAATATCCGTAACTGATCGAACACTACCACAGTGGATCTCTGTAACCACTTTATAATTTCTATAGCTGCCCTTGCCTCGGGACCTTGCAAAGCATAGCCAGCAATCGTCTCGGTAGGACTTATTCCGATAATAACTGGAAGAGACTGTAACCTCGCATGGACATGTTCATTATTTCTATCAAGTCTTGTAAAAACTATCCCATTCTCATCAATCCAAACTTGATCCGCCCGTATGGAATTGGAACTTGCAACCGGCACCAAAATTCGTGCAATTGGCTCACGTTCTTCTACAGAAATCCGAATAGTATTTGGCAAAACCCTCTCCACAGTCACCTGCTTAATCTGGGGTACAAATTCCAAATTCCGCCTGATTGCTGCTAAGTCTACTCTGAATATGTTTTCGCCGGTGCTTACCCCCGACCATTTTAGAACAAGCTCGGGACTCAGATAGCCCTTTACGTGCACATCCACTTTCCTAATTGCAAAATCCGGGTTGGAGTAAATGAACCTATCTTTTAGAATTTCAAACAATCCATACACTAGCATTACAACCGCCAAAATACCTACTCCACATAAAACCGCACGTGCAACTAAACCCGCTCCACCTATCGCCTGATTAGCAGCACTCGTAAAATCAACCTCACTTCGCTTGAAATCAATCCTCGCCAAACTCCTAGGTCGTTTAAATAGTCGGCTCAATTTTCCATTAAACCCCATGGCTACACTAACCTAATATCAGTTCTCCAACTAGGACGTTTTAGCCCGCTTCAGCGCAAGCCTAACCATCCGTTCACATAATTCGGGGTAACTAATCCCTGCCGCAGCTGCTGCTTTTGGAAACAAACTCGTTGCTGTCATCCCTGGTAATGTATTTATTTCCAAAAAATACGGTTTTCCATCGTCACGAACTATCATGTCCACCCGGGCATAGTCCCTGCAACCTATAGCATTGAACACAGTCAGGGCCACACCCTGAATACGGGCCGTTGTTTCTGAATCAAAAGCTGCAGGACACACATATTCCGTAGCTCCTAGGGTATACTTGCTTGCATAATCATACCGTCCCGACCGTGGCTTTATTTCAATCACCGGTAAAGGCCTGCCTTCCAAAATCCCTACAGTCACCTCGCGACCGAATACTCGTTCTTCTACCAAAACTTCGGTATCGTATTTGAAGGCTTCCGCTAATGCCTCGTACCATTGATTGTGTTGTTCTACAAACTTAACTCCTACACTTGATCCTTGCCTTACCGGCTTTACTACAACGGGAAGCTCTAAAGAATCCGGCAAGCGCGCTTGGGGATCAGTAACTACTACGTATCTTGGCGTAAGCACTCCGCACTCTATGCACCGCTTCTTAGTAAGCACTTTATTAAAGGCTAACCGACTAGCCTCCGGTCCAGACCCAGTGTAAGGAATACCCATCTTTTCGAGAACCGCCTGAACTGTTCCGTCTTCCCCATAAGTGCCGTGCAAAGCCAAAAAAACTACGTCAATGCCCTCTGGAAGTTGCCAATTCTCATCGCGCAAATCATATTCAACTACTCGGTGGTTGCGACTCCGGAGGGCCTCAGCAACCGCTCGCCCTGATCTGAGCGAGACCTCCCGTTCTGCACTAAATCCACCCATTAACACAACTATTTTTAGCCCTTCACTCATGCCCAATCACCTCTATCTCCAATTCCAACTCGATCCCCGTTGCCGCCCAAACACGTTCTCTAACCAAATCAATCAAGCGCAAAATGTCCACAGCCTTGGCATTCCCTTCATTAATGATGAAATTGGCATGTTTATTTGAAATCACTGCTCCACCCACCCTTAAACCCTTTAAACCCAAATCATCTATCAGTTTACCGGCGGGTATGCCTACCGGGTTCTTAAAAATGCAACCTGCGCTTTTACCAAACGGCTGAGTTTTCCAACGCTGTTCTCTGTACTGTCGGACTTTTTCCTGAATTAAACGGGGATCTCCGAATAAACATTCAAATGTTACCCGATACACCACGTTTTCTCTAAAAAAGTTACAGCCGCGGTAACCGGGATTTAACTCTGCTCTCCGACGGGTTCCCTCTTTGCCTTTTAACGAAAAGAAATCTACCTGCGCGATCCTGTCAAAAATCGTTCCCCCAAAGGCACCTGCATTCATACGGATTGCTCCCCCAACTGTTCCTGGGATTCCATCCAAAAATTCTACCCCACCTAATCCATGCTGGGATGCAATTCCCACTACCGAGGACAATTTCACCCCCGCTTCGCATTCAATTATATTTTCCCTCACACACACATGATCCAACCCACTACCTCCGAACTGAATAATCACCCCTTCTACTCCACCATCTCTTACAAGAAGGTTAGTGCCATTCCCAATTACTGTAACTCTTACTCCATTCCTATCGCAGTATTGAAGAAGATTAAAAACATCACTAGCTGTCCTCGGCACAACGTAGACATCAGCAGGCCCGCCAACCCCAAAACTAGTGTGTAAAGCCATAGGTTCCTTAACCTTAATTACGGCCTCGGAACCAAGCATACACCTTAAATCCCGGGCTATACTTTCCAGGTTTGTCTCACGCATTGTAGTTCCACTAGTCATGAGACCGCGGATATGTCGACTACACCCGTACGTAATCGGCCATTAGCGCCTGCTGTTTTCAGGGAGTTCACCACCACTTCAGATACTATCTCCACTATACGGTCAGCCGCCTCAGGCACAGCCAGTCGCACAATCGCCTCACTCATTGCACTCAAACGCGCCGTGTTTGCTAAAAGACTGCATACCAATTCGGCAAACACCCCTGGGGTTGCCCCCGACTGAGGAAGTACCACTACTCCGCCGGCACGTTCGTAAAATTTAGCATTAAAATTTTGATGATTTCGAACCGCATGCGGATACGGAATTAAAATTGCGGGCACACCCATAACAGCTAACTCTGCTAATGTTGAAGCCCCTGCTCTAGCGACAGCTAGCGATGCTGCTCGCATTACCAAAGGCATTTGGGTCGCAAATTCTAAAATAATATGATTCATCCGCCTCTGCTTATACTGAGCCTGAACACGTGAATAATCCCGCGGCCCTGTCACATGGATAATTTGCAGCTGAGGCAAATACCGATGAATCATCTCTAAACTATGTAGGACTAAGTCATTTATCGCCATGGCACCCTGACTCCCGCCCATCACCAATAGTACGTCTGCTTCAGGATCCAAACCCAACTCGCGTCGGCACTCTTGCGGAGTCCTCCTCTCCCGTAAAAACTCAATCCTAACAGGCGTCCCGGTCACAGTCACTTTCCGAGCCTTTATGTGCGAAAGAGCTGGGCCTAAGCCTACAAACACACGATCTACCATTCTTGCCAGCAATCTATTGGCACGTCCAGGAATGGCATTTGACTCATGCAAAAAAGTGGGAATACCAAGCTGCCGTGCTGCCAAGATTACAGGAACTGATACATACCCACCTGTGCCAATTACAGCACGTACGCCTACTTCCTGGCAAAAGCTTCTAGCTAACTTGTAAGCCTTATATAAACGACTAAGAAAACTGACTGAGCCCGCAAAATTAAACCCTCTAATTGGTAATGTTAGTGTCCTTAAGCCAGATTGCGAAGACAAACCAAAGGACTCAATACGCGTCCCAGCAACAAACAACAACGGTTCCCAGTTTACCTTCTCAAATGCTTCTGCTAAGGCAATACCTGGGAACAAATGGCCACCAGTCCCCCCACATGCAATCCCCACTCTCAATTTCTCTATGCCATTTCTCCCATTCATTGTGTTGCTCCAAAACTATTATGGTTCAAATGGATTTCCACGCGCAGAATCTAAAACCAACACACTCCCAGCATGGTAGACACTGGCTTCCTCCGGCAGTTCTGAAAGAGTCTTCTCAATTGGCACTACCGTAGTAGTAGATTCCACTAAACTAACCCTAGCCACAGAAAGCACAAGCCCTACTAACAAAGAACTCATCAACATGCTCGACCCACCATAGCTGACGAAAGGCAGTGGGAAACCTTTTGCTGGTAAAATGTCAAGCACCACCCCTAGGTTTACAAATGACTGGATCCCTATAAGAAATACCGCCCCTACCGACAGTAACATACCAAAGGTATCTGGAGCCCTGGCTGCTATCCACAAACCGGATAACACCAACGCACAATATAACATTACCAATACCGTAAGACCCACGAAGCCTTTTTCCTCACCAATTACCGACGCGATAAAGTCCGTGTGAATTTCAGGAACAAATCCCATTTTCTGCCGGCCGTTATGTAAACCTTTTCCCCAAATACCCCCAGAAGCGATCGCAAGCCTGGATTGGGCTTGTTGATAACCTGCGCCTTCATCCGATTTAGTTAACTTGGCCTCAACCCTTCTTCTAATTGTTGGATCATGCCATAAAAAAACCCCAAAAATCCCAAAGGCAAGCAACCCCAACATAAGCGCATGCCCCAATCGTGCCCCAGCTACCCACAAAATCACGCCACCAACCACCATCATAAGTAGCGCCGTCCCCCGATCCGGTTCTAAAAATACAAGCCCCCCCATTAAGCCAATCATCATTGCGGGTATTAATAGGGCCACACGACTTTGTCGAATTCTAAACCTATTAGCCGCACAATATGCTGCCAATGCCACAATCAAAACTACTTTGGCAAATTCGGAGGGCTGAAACCGAAATACTTTCAAATCAAACCAACGGCGTGCCCCGTTTACCTCAATCCCTATTCCGGGCACTAAAACCAAACCAAGCAAAAGTATTGCCATACCATACAGATAGATCCAAACCCTCCGAAGTTTCCGGTAATCACTTAACGCAGCTATAAACATTAATCCCACCCCCAACCCAGCCCACAATAATTGCAATTTCAAATAATATGAACCAAACTTGTAAATCGTGGCACTGCAAACAAACAAAACCCCCACTACGAGCAGGACCGCTACGCTACTACCGAAAATTACTATTGGGACCCTACTACTTAGCATTGCTTTCAAAATTCCCTCTCCACCCAAAACCGTCCCAACTTTCTCATTGTAAGGGTTGCTGCGGTCGCGTTCCTGTGGATTGTGGCTCTACCTCTGGCAAGGGTGACGGAATTAAGTGCGTGGGCGCTTCAATCTCAGACCTGTTAACAGAACTTTTACCCTCACTGTTTTTAGTGGGGATCCTTAATTTCTGGCCGACTTTTATACGATCGCTTGTCAAATTGTTCGCAGCTTTAATAGCCTTTACTGTGACCCCATACCTAGCCGCAATCCGCGTAAGTGTGTCACCCGATTTCACCGTATAAATAATCTCTGACCCGGTTTCACTGGGTTGGAATCCAGCCTTTGTCTCGGGCGCTCCACCCCCTAATCCAGGCGGCTCTGGCGCAGGAATCACTATCTTCTGCCCCACCCGTAACCGGCGCGGATCAACCCCTGGATTCGCTGATCTAATCGCATCAACACTAACCCCAAACTTTTTCGCAATACCATAGAAAGTGTCACCAGCTGCTATTGTGTACTCCCTGGTCCCCTCAGACACTTGTGGTTTCTGCTCTTCCATAGGAGGAGCGACCCCCTCCGGTTGTGATAAGGTTAAGTTAGAAGTGTAAACTGCCGGAGGTAAGCTCGTCTGCATTACATTCGTGTCTAGGCCAAAAGGAGGAATAACGGGCAGGCCTGAGGTCACCATCGTTTCCGGTTGTGGCAAAGCAAATTGTTCTTCGGGTGTCGGCCCTTCCTCAGTTCGTTTGCAGCCCGCCAACATTAAGAATGCAAGCAGCCCTGCAACGTGAACGCCTGCAACCACCATCACAGCCAACCGAACCTTTGCTTGGTTCAGGGCTCGAGTCTCCATTGTCGTGCCATATTCGTGATCATTGCCGAACTCTTTCATACGTTTTTTCTCCTTCTACATGATTCTTAAAAAGTATTTACGGGACTTTTGATTCCAAAATCCCAATGACGCCTCCCGCTAACGCCATGGGAAACGGTACAAATGAACCCCACACCTCGCACATTACGCGCACATTGGAAGTGGCGCCAGAAATTTTTTAAATCAGAAACCTCGCACCCTAAGTCTGTTCTGTAAGACCTCATCGTAGCTTTAACGTAGCCAAAGCAATCACTCCAAAAATAATCCCGATTATATAAAATCGGGCCACTACTTGGGTTTCAACCCACCCTTTTTTTAGAAAGTGGTAATGTAACGGAGCCATAAGGAATACACGCCTGGGCTGACCATACAACCTGCGCGTTACTTTACAAACCGATATTTGAATAAAGGATGACAATAATTCTGCAGTAAATATCCCCCCAGCAATAAACGTTAACAGGGGCTGATGAATCAACACTCCCAAAACCCCTAAAGCGCCACCGATCGCTAACGCTCCTGTGTCGCCCATAAAAACTTGTGCAGGATGACAATTAAACCAGAGAAATCCTAGCGAGGCACCCACTAAAGCAGAGGCAAATACTGTTAGCTCGCCTGCTCCTGGCACGTACGGGATAAACAAATATTTCGCAATAACGGAATGCCCTGCCACATAAGTCAAAACCACAAACACTAAACTCGTTATTACCGTACAACCGATAGCCAAGCCATCCATACCATCGGTAATGTTGACCCCGTTTGACACAGCTGCAATTACTAGCGCGGTAAGAATTACACCTAAAATAGGGGCACCAATAATCAGCGGATTTTTAACAAAAGGAATCGTTATATCACTTACCAATCGGCTCAATTTAGGCGAATATGCAATATAACCCCCTACAAAAACTCCTATGCCAAGTTGTGCAGCTAGTTTAGCCCTAGGACTAATTCCTCTGCCGTTCTGATGCGTTACTTTCAAAAAATCGTCCCAAAAACCCACCATTCCTAACACAATGACTGTCAACAATGTTAACACCACCAGCTCATTTAACCTGGCCCAAAAAAGCGTCGAAAAACTTAATACAATCAATATAAGCAAGCCACCCATTGTCGGTGTGCCACGTTTATCTCCCATCCCCTCTTTTATATTGCCCATAGCTTTAGCTCGATCTTGATAGTCCTGAGCAAAGCTGATCCTTCGCAGCCAGCGAATAATTATTGGGCCAAGCAATAGACTTAATACAAATGCTGTTAGCGCAGCGCCCCCACTTCGCACCGTGATGTACCGGAAGACACGCAACCACGAGACCGCATCTGCCGTGGGCGTACCATCAAGCATCTCTAATAGCCGTTGTGTCAAATAGTACAACATTTCTGCTTATCCCACATAGCTTGCCGCAAACCCTCAACAATACGCTCAAACTTGGCACGACGCGAAGCCTTTATCAGAATCACGTCACCAGGCTGAGCTATTGATAATAATGCTCGAACTGCATCTTCAGGCGTCTCAAATTCCATTGTCCTACCCAATCCATTAGTCCGAGCTCCTTCCGCTATAAATTTCGCTAGGCTTCCCACCGTAATAAGCTGATCAATCTGCAACTTGGCTGCCTCCTTCCCAACCTCCCGATGCAAAATTGGAGATTGGTCACCCAACTCAGCCATTTCACCTAATACTGCGATTCGCCGACCTCGTCCTGGCAATCCACTTAAAGCTCGTAAAGCTGCAACCATAGAATCAGGATTTGCATTGTAAGCATCATTGATTACGCGGACTCCCCCTATCTCCTGAAGCTCCATACGCATCGGTGCAGACTTGCACCGAATTAAAGCCGCCCTTACCCTCTTTGGAGGCAATCCCAACTCCGCACAGACTGCCAATACTAACAATACGTTTACCGCCTGATGCTTGCCTATCAGGGGAACTTCGTAAACGCCACAATAGTCCGGACTAGGCGCCTGGACCTCAAATTTAATCCCACCCCTAAGTAATCGCGTCTGAACAGCCCGCCATTGACAAGATGCGTCAAATCCTACTGTAATCACTTTAGCCCGTGTTTCACTAATTGCCCGACGACAAAATTGATCATCACCATTTATCACCAAAACCCCTTCTGCGGGGAGCAATGCAGCTAATTGCCTTTCTTCCTCCAACACTCCCTCTATAGAACCAAAAAATTCCAAATGTTCTCGTCCAATCGACGTCAAAATTCCAATTTCGGGCTTCACAATTTCAATCAACGGAGCCAATTCCCCAGGGTGATTAGTACCTAATTCTACAACCAAAACTTTGTGTTCATTAGATAACTGCAATACTGTGAGCGGAACCCCTATTTCATTGTTGTAACTTGCAGGACTCCAAACTGCCTTCATACATGCACCAATAACTTGCCCGAGGAGTTCCTTCACCGTTGTCTTACCGTTCGAACCAGCAACACCAATTACCACTGGGTTAAAATCCATTCTGTACCTCCGCGCCAACGCTGCTAAAGCCCGGCGCGTATCCTGGACCTCTATTAAAGTGGCTCGCAATCCTGGCTGAATTTGTGCCCGTCCTGGTTCAACAACTGCAGCTGTAGCTCCTCTTTGCAGGGCTTCCGCCACGAACTTATGCCCGTCGTTACTAGAGCCACGGATAGCAAAAAAACATTCGCCTGGCCGCACCTGTCGAGAATCTATACAAATACCAGATACCACTTGTGCAGGATCTCCCCAAATAACCCTGCCCTCACATGCCTCAGCTATATAGTTTAGCGTTCGCGGTTCCATACACGTGTCCACTCAGTCTCGCGGCAAGTCATTACTAGAAAATCCAGATGAAGTTTCTTCTTCCTGTGACACATCGGGAGGAATGTTAAGATACCCAACCAGCTTTTCAGCAATTTGCCTAAATACCGGTGCCGCCACTTGCCCCCCATAATAACCGTTCCTAGGTTCATCTAAAAACACACCGATACATACCTGGGGATTATGCGCTGGCAAAAATCCAATAAAGGAAGAGAAATACTTGCCAGGAACGTAGCCCTTGACACCTTCCCTAACTTTCTGCGCAGTACCAGTCTTACCTGCAATTGAATACCCACGCAACATTGCCCTCGAAGCGGTACCTTCCTTTGAAACTACACTCTTCAAAGCTTCTACTAATAATGCTGCTGCTTCTTCTGAAATCACCCTCCTCACAGGTTGAGGCGTATATTTCACCACCACACGACCACTCCGGTCTTCCAATCGATCCACCAACTTCGGTTGCATAAGTACACCCTTGTTAGCAATAGCACACATTGCCATGACCATTTGCAATGGCGTAACTGCAATCTCCTGCCCCATTGGAATACGAGTAATGGAGAGTTTACTCCACTGAGAAACCGGATGCACTATTCCACCAACCTCCCCCGGCAACATAATCCCTGTGCGCGCGCCAAATCCAAACGCCAGGACATACCTATACAATCTCTCGGGCCCCAGCATCAACCCTATCTTGGCGGCCCCGATATTAGAGGACTTCCCTATTATTTCCTTTACACTCAAATCCCCATACGGTTCGTGATCACGTAGCGTTCGACCTGCCCACTCAAAACGGCCATTCTCGCAAAAAAGGACCGTGTCCAACCCTACAATCCCTTCATTTAATGCTGCACCTACCACAACGACTTTAAAGGTGGATCCAGGTTCATAAACATCGCTAATTAAGCGGTTGCGCCGAGCTTCCGGCGGGGATTCCCCAGGAGCATTCGGATCATAGTCCGGCAAGCATACCATAGCTAGGATTTCACCAGTGGATGGTTTAACCACGATAGCCGAAGCGCTCACTGGCGAATGTCGCGCCATCGCCTCTGACAATGCAGTGCGGACTAAATGCTGAACATATGAATCGAGGGTTAGCACCACATTTAACCCGTCTCGAGGCTGAAGATCTTGGACCCTGCTACCTCCAATTTCCCGCCCCCTCACATCAGTTTCTGTCACATACCACCCTGGAACCCCTGCTAATTCATTTTCAAACACAAGCTCTATCCCCGCCGCCCCCACATTAGCCAAATACGGCCTACCTCGAAACTGTTTCTCCTGAAGAGCCATGTAACCAACTACGTGCGAAAATAGATTGCTAGAAACATAAAACCTCGTCTGGTCGTCTATAGGGTCAGTAAAAATAGCCCGTGTGCGCAGGGCATTGTAAAAACTACGCTCTCGAGGGCTTAACTTTTGCAAATCAACCCCAAAATTCAGATTGCTCATCGCAGCCCTTATCTGCTCCCAGGTTTCAACCAAAACCTTTCGTTTCAGCACCACGTACCGGTTAGTAACGATGGTGTTATTTTCCCGGATGCGAATTTGTGGCGTTAACTTTTCGCAGAGCTCCTGCTCGCTCAACCCCAACAAAGGAGCTAACGTTCGCGCAACAATCATCTGTTGCGTTCCTATCAAGCTTGGATCTGCACAAACTGTCTTCACGAGAAAACTAGTTGCTATAACGTTCCTATTCACGTCCAAGATATCCCCGCGCTTTGCTTCCCGGACCTCTACCCGCTGCCTTCTCTGATCAGCTAAAGTAGACAACTCGTTATACCGGATTACCTGCAAATAAAATGCTTTAGCTACCACTCCCCCGTAACCAAGAATCACTACCGCCAAGGGGAGTGATACCCTTCGCCAAAAACGCTTGGGTGCTAGAATATCCACGTCCGCTTACTAAACCACCCTCCTATTTAAATTTGGCTCACCAACCGCCCGTGGCGATCGGTCCCTCACCCGACCGCACACGGGCGGCGGTGAAAAATTCTGCCTTTACAATTCTACGGAACTATCGTGGCCGTCTGGCCCACAAAACCATGCGGCTGTGTAACTTCAATTTCCTCAGGCCCAGGCTCTGAAAGAACATAAACTTCTTGCCACGGGCCGGGTGGCAATAACCCCAATTTAAGCTCCCTGACCCTCGACTCAATTACGGCCGGCGTTTGCAACACTAAAATTTGTTTGCGCAACCGTTCATTATCTTGGCGAATCGCAGCCAACTGCTGTTCAAGCCGAGCTATTTCCCGGCCGAGAGTCATGCTTTTGTTCTTCAAGTAGACTAATTGTAAAACTCCTCCTAACAAAATCCCTCCAACAAAAAGAGTTTTCAAAATCGGTGACAACGCAACGCCACTTAACCTATGTCTGCTTCTTGCCGCCATACACTATGAAATTTTTTCAAACACCCGTAATTGCGCGCTTCGGCTCCGGGGGTTTTGTTCCACTTCTTCTTTACTGGGTGTAATCGGGTCTTTAACAACCCATTTCAAACAGGGTTTCCCGGGCTCCCGAAGCTCTGGCACATCCACCTTGCCCCTCACCTTCCAGGGCGATGTATTACGTCGACCGAATTCCTTTATGATTCGCGCTTCTCCTGAATGAAATGAGATCACAAGCAACCGGCCACCAGGCTTTAACAGTTTGACGGCCCCCTCTAACCCCCTTTCTAAAGCACCAAGCTCATCATTAACAGCTATTCGCAACGCCAAAAACACCTTAGTAGCCGGATGCCGCTGTAAATTCCGCGACGGAATTACACGTTCAACAATCCGCGCAAGTTGACCTGTCGTCCGAATTCCACCCCGTACATGCGATCGCTCGTATACAATTGCACGAGCTACCTTTCTTGCATAACGTTCCCCACCTAACTTCCAAAACAAATCTGTCAAATCATTCTCGCTATAAGTGTTAATTATGTCCGCCGCCGTCACAGTTATGTCCGGATCTAAACGCATATCAAGCGGCCCATCTAAATGAACACTTAAACCACGAGCCGGTTCTTCTAACTGCGCCGAACACACCCCTAAATCAAAAAGTATTCCATCACAACTTTCAGGCGCTACCCATTTGCTTAACTCTGCAAAGTTGCCTTTCTCCAACCTGACTCGATCACCGAACCGCGCCAAACGTGCTCGCGCTTTCTCCAATAACTTGGGATCGCAATCGCACCCAAAAAGGCGGCCCTCTGGACCGCTTGCGTCCAAAATAGCCTCGGCATGCCCACCTTCTCCTACCGTGCCGTCAACATAAAAACCACCACTCTTCGGTCCCAAGTAAAATAAAACCTCCGACACTAAAACAGGTTTGTGTATATACTCAGGCATTAACCTTCGTCGCCTGTCACCTGATCAAGATTGACTGCAAAAGCAACCGCTTTCGCTCTATCTCCAACAATTTGCGGACTCCGCCTCGCCGTCCCGGCGGCGAATTTAAAAGGCCACCGGCAAAATCGTTAGATAACGAACGCAACCTTGCTCCTTTGTACAACATTAATAATCTCCATCTCCCGTCTGGATTCACACGGTACCGACGGTCAAGATCCTTGCCGCGAATAAGAGTGTTTCCAATTAGTAATAACTTCGCCAACCTCATAAAAACCTCACGGTATCAATGAAAACATTTTAGGCATTAAATTCTCATCCAAAACCTTCACTTTCTCGTAGTACTCCGGTGCCCAAATCTCAAAATAGTCCATGCACCCTACAAGAACCGCTTCTTTAGTTATGCCAACCGCTTGTGCCATCTCTTCTGGTAAACAAATTCGACCCCCTTTATCCAAAGTTACATTCTCCGAAGAAGAACCAATCACTCGTTTCAACGCACCTTTAGATTCCTCAAAATCAGGCAAACTATTTATTTTAGCCAAAAGATCATGCATCATCTGCATTGGTAACACTCTAAGATGAGGAGCAAAGTGATATTTGCGCCAGATAATCAGTACAAACTCGGCTTCCCCATTCTCAGGCCGCCACTTAGCGGGTACCTGCACACGGCGTTTGTCGTCCACTCCGTGACGGTAACACCCATTAAATATCTTCCTCCCATTTGTGGCGCTCCCGTCCATTTTTCACCAGTTATTCACATGCAACACTTTAACCCATCTTGATACACATCAATACACATTACGACACAACGTTAGCCCAATGACATAAACTGTCAACTAGGTTTTTTCACAACTTATTCACAGCTTTCTTTGCTGGTCTTCACACCCAGTGTAAATCTATCCTGTGGGGTAAATATGCTATCCAGGCTCACAATCTCAGATTTCGACTATGATCTACCCCCTGAGCTTATTGCTCAGGAACCTTTGCCCAATAGAGACCAATCAAAATTATTAGTTTTGCATCGAAACACCGCCCAAATTGAACACACTACCTTTGCTAACCTACCCCAATACCTCCGCCAAGGAGACGTCCTTGTCCTAAATAACTCCCGAGTCATTCCAGCGCGTCTCCGTGCTGTAAACCCACTCACGGGAGGGAAATTCGAGATTCTGCTTGCAGAACCCCTAGAAAAAAACCGATGGTTAGCACTGGTACGCCCAGGCAAACGTGCAAAACCTGGCCTTACACTTAGCCTAATTTCCACTCAAAACCCACCAACCCCGGCCCAAGTGACTATCTTAGAAAAAAAAGAACCCGGAACAATGCACGTGATAGAATTTAATTCCACAGTCTCTCCTAAAGAGGTCATCAATATCTACGGTGAACCACCGCTACCTCCCTACATTAAACGAAGCAAAACAGGAGCATTGAAGAGTGATTGGGATAGATACCAAACCGTATACGCGAAAATAAACGGCTCCGTGGCTGCTCCTACCGCCGGCCTCCATTTCACACAAGAACTCCTTTACCAAATATCCCAAATGGGAGTTACCATAACATTCGTCACACTACATGTAGGATACGGCACATTCGCGCCTATCAAAGTTGAAGATATCACAAGCCATAAAATGCACCACGAATACTATGAATTATCAAGTGACACAGCAGAAATAATTAACGAAGCAAAACGGGAGGGACGCCGGATTATTGCAGTCGGTACAACAACTGTCAGAGTGCTGGAAACTGCAGCCCTAGAATCCGGCGAAAAATTAAAACCTTGTTCTGGGAAAACTAACCTATTCATCTATCCCCCATTCCAATTTAAGATAGTGGATGCACTAATTACCAACTTTCACTTGCCAAAATCTACGCTTCTGCTGTTAGTAAGCGCATTCGCAGCCCCTGGTAAACTTACAGGCCGGGAAATCATCTTAAGTGCGTATCGCGAAGCTATCAGACTCCGATACAGATTCTTCAGCTATGGGGATGCCATGCTAATCCTCTGAAAAGTCTGCATTCATATCTTAAACAAGCATATCTCAAATGCTTTGCTTGTCATAGCATCCCACCAAACCAACGCCGCTCTTCAAAAATCCAATCACTCCCGTTTGCTTAATTTTCTACTCCGCCACTTGGACAGAATCTTTCTCCAGAGATTGTATGAACACAAGCCGTCCATTTTCATTCCTTAATTTTACGTCCATCGCAGGTAAAACGATGTAAGTAATCCTTACCACTTTAAATCAAACCAAACTCGGCTGCAAATGAACGAGCTCTTTCGTCTATCCAGGCTAAATAACTAGCCATTACATGAATTCCGTGATATTAGTAAGAGTCGAGGCTTACACACGGGTGGTCTCAAAACATGACGATTCGAGTAAAAGCGAAACTGTTTATCTGGGCTCTTTTAACGCTACACTTACCTAATTTTGCAATTAGTTCAGGACTAAGCGAATGGCAGGCAAAATGGATCGGGGCTACCACCAATTACACCGAAAATACGTGGAGTGCATTCCGAAAATGTTTCACCCTCAAATCAGTCCCCAAAAAAGCCATCGCAAAAATTGCTGTGGACTCTAAATACTGGATGTGGGTAAATGGGCGCCAAGTCGTATTCGAAGGCGGACTCAAGCGAGGACCGAATCCGAATGACACTTATTACGATGAGATTGACCTTACACCCTGGCTGCGTAGAGGCAAAAACACTATAGCCGTGCTAACTTGGTTTTGGGGCAAGGATGGATTTAGCCACAAAAACAGTGGCAAGCCTGGATTTATCTTCCAACTCAATGCGGAGAACTTAGTGATTAACTCCGACTCAACATGGAAAGCATTGGTACATCCCGCCTATGAGACCCCCAAAGGTGAACAACCTAATTTTCGTCTCCCCGAGCGTAATATCCGTTTCGACGCTTGCCGAGATCTTGGTAATTGGACAGCCCCGAAGTATGATGATTCCACATGGCCACCTGCCATCGAATTTGGCCCGGCTGGAGCCCCACCATGGAACAAACTCCATCCCCGTCCAATCCCGTTATGGAAAAATTATGGGCTGAAAAACTATCCCCAACTAAATGTCCGCCTCCCTCTAATTTCTACTGGCCAAGTAATCGTCGCTAAGCTTCCGTACAACGCCCAGGTTACACCATGGCTTAAAGTAAATGCAAAAGCAGGCCAAGTAATAGACATTCGCAGCAGCAATTACCGTGGCGGAGGCGAACCCAACGTCCGAGCGGAATACGTTACCAAAGACGGTGTACAAGAATATGAATCTTTAGGTTGGTTCAATGGCCAAGAAGTACTTTATAAAGTTCCTGCAGGGGTCGAAATACTTGAACTGAAATACCGGGAGACGGGATATGACACCGAATTTTCCGGTAGTTTTAAATGCGACGATGAGTTTTTTAACCGACTCTGGGAAAAAGCCAGACGTACCCTTTACGTAACAATGAGGGACAACTTTATGGACTGCCCCGATCGCGAACGCGCACAGTGGTGGGGCGACGTTGTCATCGAACTCGGTCAGTGCTTCTATTCACTATCACCTTCTTCTGCAAAACTGATCCGAAAAGCAATCTATGAACTCTGCAATTGGCAAAGGCCAGACAAAGTCCTTTATTCGCCCATCCCAGCAGGTAACTGGACTAATGAGCTACCCCAACAAATGTTGGCGAGCATCGGATACTATGGTTTTTGGACCTATCACCTTTACACCGGGGATAAAGAAACGATCCACGCCGCTTATCCACATGTACAGGATTACTTGACGCTTTGGAAACTCGATGAACATGGTCTGGTTATACACCGAAACGGCGACTGGAACTGGGCTGATTGGGGTAAAAACATCGATGAACATGTCCTGGATCAAGCCTGGTTTTGCCTTGCGCTCCAAGGTGCTGCAAACATGGCACGAGTCCTCGGAAAAACAAACGACGCCTCCCAATATGAAACCATTCGCAGCAACGTTATCGTCGCAGTAAATAAATTGATGTGGAACGGCTCAACTTACCGTTCCCCCCACTATAAAGGGGCTACGGACGACCGGGCAAATGCAATGTGTGTCGTAGCTGGGATCGCAGATCAAGAAAAATTCCCCGCAATAAAGAAAATCCTCACAAAAGAATATCACGCCAGCCCTTATATGGAAAAATACGTGCTCGAAGCACTAATGCTGATGGAGGACCCTGACACGGCGCTTGCACGTATGAAAAAACGTTACGATGCCATCGTTGCCGATGAATGGACAACACTACCCGAACTCTGGGTTGCAGGCACCGCCCTGGTCGGAAACCTCACAAGCACTCGTAACCATGCTTGGTCAGGGGGGCCACTCACAATACTTTCCCAATATTGTGCTGGTTTGGCCCCTCTGGAACCCGCCTGGACCGTTTACCAAGTCCGCCCTCTAATGGGTCCACTTAAAAAAATCAATGCATCCGTAGACAGCGTCGCCGGGAAAATATCTGTTAGCTTGGTCCTATCCACAAACGTATTCATGCTGGACCTGGAATCACCAGAAAAAACAATTGCCCAAGTATACCTCCCCTACGGTACCAACAAGCCTTCCAGTGTAACAGCAAACAATCGTGTGATTTGGAAAAACGACCAGCTTTATCATCCCATTAAAAGCGTGGAATTTAAGTCCATCTCGAATGGGTGGGTACACCTCGAAGTTAAACCCGGTAAATGGAAATTTAAATTGTACTTTGCCTATCCTTCGCAATCCTGAAAGCCCTTTGTTATATCCAAAATGAAATTGCCCTGGCAATGAGCCTTTCCTGCCAAGACTAACCTGCAACCGCAAGAGCACATTAAACCGTATCAAATATAGTCTGGCTCAGTTCGCAGCTCCTAAACAGATTTAAAAAGAAACAAGTTAAAGCCTCGCTGCAGAAAGAACCCAAGCCTTAACCCAGTCCTACCTCTCCAACGACTCCAACAAATAAGCTTCTTAATTAACTCCTAATGGCTCGCGTCGCAGTTATACGTGACAATTCAATTCATGCTTCGCTTGGGACTTTGGTCTGAAATTCACTCTTTGTTGTGCACACCCGCTCCAAGTAACAAATGCAGCAATCTTAAGCGTTACTTTCCTCAGAGACAAAATCGAAAACCTCACAGCCCGATAAACATCCCACAGATCAAAAATTTGAAAACTAAACTCCGCCATTCGGAATGGTTGTCTGGTAATATCCCCATGTTCGACAATCCAATCGTTTAGGGAGTATGACTAGCTTGTGTAAGCGCAGATGTCGACTCCATGCTGCTTGGTTACAAACGATCAAGTTCGGATGCCTAAAGTAAGCAATTTTAGATACCATGAATTTTATATCGAAAAGCCCCTACGTAGAATTGTTAGTGACAGTCTTGCCATACCTAAGTCCACAATCACTATATCCTTTTGGCTGAGGTGTTCCTAAGGAACAAACACCCGGTAAAACTTCGTTGTCCCTCTATCCAAAGTGTCAGCCTTGAATGCCGTAGGACCATAAGCTATCACATCACCTACAGTCTGCCAACCTACCTCTGTCAGGTTTGTCTTATATTGGAGCCGATAAACAGTCCCCGGTATGGCACTCCATGTGATCACTATCAAATCACCAGAACATACCACAGAACGAATGACCGGCCGGTCAAGAACCGTTATCACGAAACTGTTTGTGCTGCTAAGTGGTGGAACGCCGTTGTCGGTGACCCGTACTGTGACGATGTTTGTTGTGCCTGCGTGCGCATCCGTGGTTTGCCACGTGATGAGACCCTCGGTGCCGACGGTCAGGCCGGTCGGGCCGGACAAAAGCGCAAAGCCGAATGCATTTGGCGGGATGTCCGGGTCCGAAGCCGTCGCATTAAGCGAGATGTAAGTGCCGGCATGGACGGTCTGATTTGCCGGCAAAGTGAGCACCGGCGGACTGTTCACCTCGTTTACAATCACGGTGAACGAGTTCGTCGCGCTCAACTGCTGCGCATTAACGGCGTTGGTGTTACGGTCAGTCACAACAACGGTGATGATGTTCGTGCTCGGGCCTTGTGCTTCGGTTGGTGTCCATGTGATCAAACCTGAATTGGTGTTTATTGCCATGCCTGCCGGGGGCGAAATCAGACTGAATGACAGTGTGTTTGTTGGAACGTCTGTGTCCGTAGCCCACACGGTGACAGTGAGCGTTGCAAGCTCGTTAATGTTTGTGTTTGGCGGCATGTTCAAAACCGGTGGTGAATTAACTTCGTTAACAGTGACGTTGAAGGAATTGGTTGCCGAAAGCGGCGGCGAGCCGTTGTCTGTGACCACAGTTGTGATAGTGTACACGCCTGGGCCCTGAGCTTCTGTCGGTGTCCAAGTGATAATGCCGTTTGTCGAGATTACCGCGCCTGCAGGTGGGTTGATCAGTTGATATGTCAATGTGTTGGCCGGTATGTCCGCGTCGGTGGCTGTATTGGTAACCGTTAGCGTAGTCAGCTCGTTGATTGTCCTGTTGGTCTGAGCGGGTAAGACTGGTGTCGAGTTAACCTCTTTTACAACCACAACGAACGAGTTTGTCGTGCTGAGTTGTTTTTCGTTAATGGCCCACGGGTTGGAATCAGTCACGCTGACCGTGATTGTATTGGTAGATGGTCCTTGGGCTTCGCTCGGTGTCCATGTGATCAGTCCCGTGTTCGGGTTTATGTTGACGCCGCTCGGTGCCGAGACCAGCGCAAAGACGAGCGTGTTGGTTGGGATGTCCGGGTCAGAAGCCGTTGCATAAACCGACATTGTGGTTAATTCGTTAATTGTTTGATTAGTGGGCATCGTGAGTGTAGGCGCCCGGTTCACCTCCTGAACCACGACGGTGAACAGTGTCGAACCTGACAACGGCGGTATGCCGTCGTCTATGGCAATGATCGTAAATGTGTTGGTGGACGGTCCCTGGTTCTCACCCGGGGTCCAAGTGATCACGCCGGTGATGGGGTTGATGATGAGGCCCGAGGGCACGTTGCCCGCCAGGGAGAATGCAATCTGGTCGTTTGGCGCCTCCAAATCGGAAACAGTATTTGTGAAGCTCAATGTGGTTTGTTCCGCAACGGTTGCACTGGTTGGTGATGTGAAACTGGGCGCGTGATTGCCAGGCACCAGCCGGAATGCATAAGAATACTGATTCGTACTGTAGGAGTCGTTCAAAACCAAAAGGTATTCACCATCAATTGGCAACGCCCTGATTTCGATATCGCTGCCACTGGAACTGCCGAGCAGTTGGTTTCCGGGTCCGAAGATTATGCAGTCAACGCTCCTATCCACCGTGATATCGAGGTACAGCCGGATGTTGCGCACGCCGTTAAACCTGAATATTTGTGCTGCTGTCCCCGGGTTTACGGTACCGTTCCTGAGTTCGTCCGGGGCGATGAGAGGCTGTGCTCCCACATCGAGCACCCTGAACACATACGCTCGGGTAATGTCACGCCGATTGTGGATGCGGACCTTGTATGTGCCGGACTGCATGAGCAGTATCGGCGGGTACGAATCAGAGAACTCATACCCGCCCCCGCCCCATACCCGGTCACCGGTTGTGTCGTAGATTTCGATTGTACGCCAGTCATAGTGCGCCCAATCAAATTGTTCGAGCGAATCCACAAAAATCTTTTGCCCTGCCACACCGGTAAACGTGTACCAGTGATCCTGGCCGGGGGAAAGCACATTGGAATACAGAACTCCAAAACTCAGGCTGTTTGTAGCAGGTGTACTGGTCAGCACACGAAACGGCCAAGACTGCGTACTATCTGTGTTGTTGTTGACGAGTAGATAATTTGTCCCGGGAACAATCGAACTGGACTCGAAGTCATCCCATCCGCTCCAATTAACCTGGTCTGAACCCGCGGCTATGTATTGCCAATACACTTGCCAGTTCGGCTCAAGCGCGTCGAAGAAATATGACACAGCCGGATTGGTGAAAAACAAAATGGCCGTGTGAAATGGTGGCAGCGTATTGGTATAACTGTGCCCGAGGTTGAATCTCTGGGCGGTGGCAAAGTCAAGCAGCCGGAATTTGTACTCGGGTGTTTGATCAGAACAGTTCATGACGACTAAGTAATACGTCCCCGTGGCTGGCAGCCTGTTCGGGCCGTGGTCGGCGTACGCTGAGGTGAAGTAATAATCCCATGAGCCAATTTTGCCAAAGACAGGTTCGCCATTTGGCTTTAGCAGGCCCACGTACACGTTATGTCCACCGACTAGAGCGTCGTAAAACAGCATTTGAGCGTTTGTGCCACTGAGGCGGTACACATCGGTTTGGAAGGCGAGTGTGAACGATACCTCATATTCCATCCCTGGAGTCAAAGCCGGCGCATCTGTGAGCAGGTTCAGGATGCGGAATGCGTACTCCCCTCCCGAATAGCCTTCAATTTCGACCGTGTAAGTGCCGCTGGAAGGAAGTATGCAGAACCCCGGATCCGGCCCGCCAGCGCTGCCGTACCCCGGCGCGGTTTCGAGCACAACCACACCGTTTGTGTCACGCAGCCTGAGCGTGACCGACCAGTTATTTGTCAAACTATCAATATAAATCGGCGTGCCGGCAGTGGCATTGAAATACACGTAGTTCGTTTCACCGGCGTTGACGAAACCTGAGTACGTACCAAAGCCGGCTGGTGCCATAGGCGCATCGGTTACATCCGTAGCAAGGATCTGATAATCGAGTGTTCCAGAGCCTTCCCCCCAACCGCTGATAATTAGTGCGTATGTACCGTCTGCAGGGAAGAAAACTGTTCCGAGGTCGTCCTGAATGCTACCCGAAACGAGCTGGTTGTTGTACGGGTCCTGTACCGACCAGGTTGCGTAGCTGGAGCTGGCATACACGCTGGCGAACTGGATTTTCTGACCTGCAGCAGCTTGGATTCGGTAAATGTGAGTCTGGGTTACCGGATCAAGCCGACCAGACTGGATCGTGCCCAGCGGCAAAACGGGTTGCGCCACCAGATCGAGTAGCCTGAACCTGTAACTTGCCGAGCCGCTCGAGCAATTATGGAGCCGGAGTGTGTATGTCCCGCTAACCGGCATTGTGGAGATCCCTGAATCCGCGTTTTTCAGAGCGTTCCAAATCCAGTACCTTCCATCCGGCGATATTAACGCGTACAAGACGTTGTTAGCTTGCGAATCCAATGCATCAAAGTAGAGCCTTTGCCCCGCCGCCGCGTTCAATGTCAAGTAATGTTCATCCCCCGCGTCAGTGAGCTGGTTCGACACTACCGTGCCGATTGAAACGTTGTTAGTGATTCTGGTCGGGTCAAGCACGCGGAACTCGTATGTGCAGGATTCACCCGACGCACTGATAACGAGCAGACCGATACCACTGTGACCTGGGGTAGGTTCCATGTCGGATGCCAGACTGTTCGCTGTGATTTGTGTATCATCGGTGTCGTACAAAGCCCAGCCGCCTGAATAAGATTCGAGCCTGCTGTCACAGAACAACTGGCTGCCAGCCTGGACCGAGACCCGGAACACGCTTGCATAGTATGGATTGTTTGTGCCGCGGACAACTGAGCCGAAAGTCAGGCTTGATGCTGGCGGTTGGTCAACGTTTATGAGGCGGAATGAATACGGACCAGTCGCATCTGTCTGCCCGCCGAAGATCAATGTGTACGTCCCATTTTGGTTCAGTGTAATAGGATTGTATTCATTGTCCGCATCAGACAGCTCCCAAACAGCCGTCCCGTCCGGCGCAATTAACCGCACGGGGATCTGGCTGGTGGTGTTCAGTAATGCATCGTAGTACAGGCGCATGCCTATACTGCCAGTGAACGAGTACCAATGCTCCTGCGCCACAGCAGTAACTGAATTGGAATAGGCCTGGCCAAACACAAGCGCGTTTGTGATGGTGGATGAAATAGGGACGAACCGGAATGAAAAGTCGGCATTGGGCGGTTCCTCCGAATACCATGGCGAAACGACAATCGCATACGTGCCGGCTACAGTCCCCGCTATAACGTAATCGGAGTCAATTGAATACATGGTTGAAACCCTTTCCGACCTTGGGTTGTACAGCTCCCAATAACCTCGGCCTGAAAGTGTGCTGGTAAAGTTGAAGAAAATCCTTTGACCGGGTGAGGCATCGAACCTGTAAATCTGGACAGCATACGGGTCAGCCAGAAAATTCGAGACCGTGACGTTCGGATTCACCTGTGCAACCGGTACCTGGTCGAGCCTGAGTATTCGGAACCGATAGCCGGTCGTCGGATCAATCGTGTTGCAGGATAGCATGTAATAGAGCGTTTCTGCTGCGTCGGCCCTGTACCAAAAGTCCCCAGAGTCAGCAGTCGAGACAATAAAAGAACCCTCGGACGCTGTCGCACGCCAGACAAGTGCACGCACGTCGCGCCACGGGACCAAAGCGTCGTAGTACAAACGCTGGCCGGGTTGTACGTCGACCCTGTAAACTACGGTTGAATTGGTCTCAGTAAACGTACCTGCATTGGTCGCGCCGAACACGATTTGGACCGAATTGCTCCACAGATTGAGAACCCTGAACCTGTAATAGCCGCCTGAATTGCCAATTATCCGAAGCGTATATGTACCAGAGCGGGGCAAAACAACCGGGCCGTAGTCGTAAGTGGCGTTATCCCAGGAGTACCCCGAATTTCGATCAGCAACTATCTCGCCATTGGGCGCAACGATCTGCATGCCTATGTCCGAGGTACCTTGCTGGACAAGGGCATCGTAGTAAACGGGCGTTCCCGCAGGCGCTGTAAACGTGAACGTATTTGTTTGGCCAGGATTGATATTACCGCTGCGGACGATATTGAATCCCGAGGCTGTTGCCGGTGTGTCAGATACATCCCGAACCCGGAATTGGAAGTTCACCGGCGCGCCATCCTGCACCGTACCCCGGACCACGACAAGGTAAGTGCCAGTTACCCGGAGCAGATTCGTCCCGAGATTAGAATCTACGGGCTGTTGAACTACGACCTGATTAGCAGGGTCTATCAACAACCATTCCGCGTCTGTTCCGGACCACGAGACAGCGTCGAGCGCGATTCTCTGACCGGCAGTCCCACTAAACCGGCGAACCACAGTCAGGGCCGATGGTGAAAGTGTAACTGAATTGGTCGTGTTAATGCTGATGGTCGGTTGCGCACCAACATCAACAAGCCTGAACGCGAAACTGCCTGTGGCATCCCCCTGACCGCGAATGATCACCGTGTAGGTACCGTCCTGCGGCAGGTACACAGGCGGGTCTTCCCTGTCCAGTGGCATGTCAAACAAAACTTCATCACTTGGAGAAACAAGACGGCCACTGATCTGCGCCGCGTTAACCTGTAATGAGTCAAAGTACACCCGTTGACCCTGTGTACCGGTAAACTCGAATCGGAGTTCCTGCCCAGGGAAAGTCACCGTGCCATAATTTGTGACATCCAGTGTTAACGATTGGATGGCAAATATACTTTGCCCCAGGCAAACAAGAAATAAGCCCCATATCCTTCCTGCTACTTCGCTTGACTTCATGTTCCAACTCTGAAGTACCCATTCGCCCTGTCAACCCTTAAATCTTCAGAAGTCTCTACCGTCACCTTAATGTGAAAAGCCCCACTAGCTTTTTGTTTCATAAAAGTTAAGGAAAAAGAATGCCCGTGCAAATTTGGCACTTGAAAACACACCGTGAAAAACGCATTAGTGGAGACATTCCTTAGTAATGCAAACAAGTGAATGACTTATACAAAAGTGATTTGAATTAGTTAAGTTGTGCCTTCATCAATGGAGTTTTTTGTGCGGTTTTCCATGCATCAAGAATTTGCGAGGTAAGCCCATCCCCTTCAAATTCCAATTGTAAGTTAAAGAAATTGCCGGCGCCCACAAAAACCACACCCCAAATTTTGTGCAAACAAACGTAGGATCCACAAATAGACCTGACTTTGGATTTCTATTGCACCATCGGACGCGCCGTTGGTGAGAAAAAAGTGGGCAGGTGGTGAAAGTATCCATTTCCACATTCCTCCTGCCCATTCCAAGCAAACCGATTTTTGTTAAACCCCGCAAACTATATCATACCCACTAACGAACACAAATATTTGAACCCTCCACAATACATAGAGCTAGCTGCAACCCAAAACACTGCTCACACATCACGAGTTAATAAGAATCACTCCCCTGACAAGTGAAACCGATTAAAAGGCCAAGCCCAACGCTGATACCTTAGCAGCTAGGCTTCGGTTGAATTTGACTTGCTAGTGGAGTTAGTACTGCTTTTGTTTTCGCCACTGCCGGACTCACTTTTGTTGCTCCCACTGAAGCCGGAACTAGCCTTCATTTTATAATCCGTAATGTAAAACCCACTCCCTCGGAATATAAGCCCTGCCCCCGCCCCTATCCGTCGCTTAACCGATCCATTGCATCCAGGGATCGGGCATCGTTCGACGGGCGGTGCTGTTATCGAATGAAACACTTCAAATTCATGGCCACACTTCGAGCAAACGTATTCGTAAGTAGGCATAGGCTTTTCTCCTCACAACCGATTAATCTCAAAAGGCACAAAATAATTAAATCAAGAGGTGTACTTTTTCAAGGGCCCCTAAAAATTTTCCATTACGGCGCAAAACTTGCAGTGTAACAAAAAATTTGCCCACACTTGGCTACTCTTTAGCAGCTAGTGTGGGCATTTATCAAAACCTGTCTTTTTACATTAATCGAATGCTCGTCCTGCGCATCTCAGCACATTTCGAACTTTGTGACGCACTAGTTCTTTCACCTTTTCACGAGCTGGGCCTAGATACTTCCGTGGATCAAATTCCTTTGGATCTTCCATAAAAACTTTCCGGATACCTGCGGTCATTGCCAGCCGTAAGTCCGTATCAATATTGACCTTGGCCACGCCAAGTCGGCATGCTCTCTCAATATCCTCTTCCGGGACGCCACTGGCACCAACGATTTTACCGCCATATTTGTTGATTTCGTCCACAAGATCCTTTGGAACGCTAGAAGCTCCATGGAGAACTAACGGATAGTCACCCAACCCAGCGTCCATCAAAGCCTTCTTTATCGCCTCCAATCTTGCCAAGTCTAAACGTTGATCTCCCTTAAATTTATAAGCCCCGTGCGAGTTACCAATCGCTACCGCCAGCGAGTCACACCCCGTCGCTTTAACAAATTTCACAGCTTGCTCGGGATCGGTATACAAACCATGCTTGGAAAATCCACCCCCTTCTTCGCCTGCATCATGCTGGGCACCAATCAATTGACCAAGCTCAGCTTCTACCACTACTCCGTGCTTATGGGCATACTCAACAACTCTACGCGTAATCTCCACGTTTTTCTCAAAAGGTTCATGACTAGCATCAATCATTACACTAGTAAACCCTTCGTCAATTGCCTCTTTACATAACTCAAAGGAATCACCGTGATCTAGGTGAACGGCGATAGGGATATTGGTTACAGTCAAGGCAGCTTCTATCAGCTTTTTCAAATAGATAGGTTTGGCATATTTCCGGGCCCCTTTGGAGATTTGCAATATTAACGGGGCCTTTTCCTCTTCGCAGGCCTCTACAATCGCCTGGATGAGTTCCATGTTATTCACATTAAATGCGCCTACGGCATATTTGCCCTTCAGCGCTTTTGCTAACATGTCTTTAGTATGTGTCAATGGCATACGCGTTCCTCAAACATTCAAATAGTGCAGATAAAAATTCTGTTCTAGATCCATTCTGTGCCTACCTTGTCCAAAGAAATATACCTCCACACTCGCCCTCAAAATCTATAAACGCATACTCACACAATTATTCCTTCTTTGCCTTGCTTCCAGGTTCAGAGCTACTTGTTTGGGAAGAGGACTGCTCAGGTTGCCGTGATTTTTTGGTTTTCTTTGCCGCCTTCTTACTCTTTTTTTCCTCCGTCTGTTGAACAGTTCCTGCTACCTGTTGTCCACTATTGGTAGCCTCGGGTCCAGCCTCTGAAGGGTTCGTATGGGTAAGAGCGCTTTGGCGTTGTGCCTCAATAGCAGCCAATACAGCTTCTGGCAAAGGATTCAGGCTTTCCACCCGCAGATTTAAAATGCCTTTTATCTCGGGATGCAAATGTAGCTCCACCTGATAATCGCCTAATGCTTTGATAGGCTGCTCAAGGTAAATCTTCTTCTTATCCAGTACTATATCAAACTGGTTTTTAAGCTCATCCGCTATCATCCCAGCTGTAACAGCCCCGAACATCTTCCCATCCTCGCCCGTCTTGACCTTGATAACACAAACCAATTTCTCCAAGCTCCGCGCAAGCTCTTGCATAGTGGAGTATTCACGAGCTTCACGCTCGGCTCGTTTTCTCTTAAGAGCCTCGATCCGCCGCTCATTGGCTTCGGTAGCAGGTATGGCTAAGCCTTCGGGAATCAAATAGTTACGGGCATAGCCTGCCGCCACCTCGACTTTATCACCTTCGGCACCGAGGCCGACCACATTGCTCATCAAAATTACCTGCATCTTTGCCATAGACCTCGTTGTTTAATCTCAAAATGTGTGTCTGATTCAAAGCTTAAAACATAATTAGAACGGCACATCATCTTCCGGAGGCACAATGTCCTCTTGTGAAACCGGTTCTGGCTTGCTAGGCTCCAACCCTTCGACGTCTCTGGGCGGAGCACCAACAAACCTTGCGTTTTCACACACAACCACTAGCCGCGTTCGCTTTTGACCAGTTTGCTTATCATCCCATTGATCCATTCGTAAGCGCCCTTCCACAAGCAAAGGACTACCCTTCTTCACGTATTTGGATATGGTCTCTGCCTGAGGACCCCAAGCTTCCACTTCTACAAACGTGGTTTCCTCGCGTACTTCCCCAGTTTCAGAAGTCCAACGTCGATTCATTGCCAGGCCAAGCCTAGCAACGGGCGTACCACGCGGTGTATACCTAAGCTCGGGATCCCTAGTGAGATTTCCCATTAAGATGACTTTGTTGAAACTTGCCATGATTGTTCAGCTCCGCCAACTTGGTTAGGTTCCGGTTGTTTCAAAACAATAACTCTAAACACCGTTGGGTCCAAAGCAAAATGTGTCTTAATTCGATCCGCCACTGCTGGCTCTGCATCAAAGATAAAGTTCACATAGTAACCAGAAGAGAATTTCCGGCGTGCAACGCGAGCAAAATTATGGCGATCCATTTTCTGCAGTCCCAATATGTTGCATCCAAGAGACTGCAGTTGCAAAGTCACCTTCTCAATGGCGTCTTTGACCGCCTCGTCGGCAACGTTTAGAATAAATAATGCTTCGTACCTTCTCACGGCGTTTTCCCTTCTTTCTCTGCAGTAATTGTTAAACCGTTATATTCATTCATAGCGACTTCAATGCCTTTGCGCAACCAGCATTCTAGCTGGTCGCAAGCCATCCATAAAATCCTATCCATAATTTCCCATTCTACCCGGGTGAACCGGCTCAATACATAGTCAGCCGTTGCCCGGCCCGCAGAATCTCGACCAATTCCGATCCGCAAACGCGGGAATTTATTCGTTCCCAAATGTACAATCACAGATTCTAATCCACGATGCCCGCCACTGTTACCTTCCGGTCTCATTCTTACACGCCCCAAAGGCAAATCAACGTCGTCCAAAACTACAATAAACCTCTCATACGGCACCTTAAAGTAATCCACCGCTGCTCTTATTGCAATTCCGCTTTGGTTCATGTACGTCCAGGGCTTTAAAAGCATTACCTCATTACCAAAGATTTCACCGCGACCGATTTCTGCGCGAAACTTCTCTTCTGCCCGCAATGGGATTGCCCAACGACCACATAAACGGTCAACCACCATAAACCCCACATTATGTCTTGTACATTGATACTCAGGACCTGGGTTCCCTACCCCGGCAATAATGTATAAATCTGACATCGACACCGCGCGTTAATATTCATCCAATTCTTGGTAATTCCCCTATTTCTTTTTGGCCTTTTCCTCGCTCTCCTCAGCCTTAGGTTGTTGTTCCTTTTTCGCCCCCTTTTCGGCTTCTTCCTTTGCTGCTACAGGCTTCTTCTCTTTAATCATCTCGACTTCACCTGGCGCCGGGGCCGCTGTTGGCACAGCAGTAGTTTCCTCTACCTCAGGCATTGTAACAGCAACAACAGGCAAAGTTTTATCCCCTAAAATCTCAACCCCGGATGGAGGCACAATATCACCTAAATGGATCACCTGACCCACATTTAGGTTGGAAACGTCTATTCGAATGACCTCAGGTAAGTCCTTCGGCAAAGCACGGACCCTTAATTTATGTAACACCTGTTCCAAAACTCCGCCGCTTTTCACGCCCGCCGCTTCACCTACTGTCTCAACTGGTACTGTTATTGTCACCTTTTCGTTCGGGTCGACCTCATGGAAATCCAAGTGCAAAAGTTGTCCTGAAAGCGGGTGATGTTGGGCTTCTCGAACGAATGCGAGGCAAGGTTTTGCCTCTTCGCCCTCAATCGTAAGCTCTACCATGAAGTTCTCCGCTCCCGCCTCCTTCAAAGCGGCAATCCATTCTTTCAACACAACTTCTATTGTCCTGGTAGGCACGCCCTTACCGTAGATTACTGCAGGGACACGCCCCCTCGATCGTACTTTCTTTGATCCTAATCGACCTTCAAGGGTTCTAGGATAAGCCTTTAGTTTAACTGTTTTCATCTCAGTTGAGTTTTTAGTGGTACTGAAAAATTCCCTATTACAGGGTTCGACTGTCTTTGCATTCGAACAACGACGACACTGACAGATTATGGTGAATGCGTTTCATTGCTTCACCTAATAATGGCGCAATTGACAGAGTTGTGATTTTAACACCTTCATATGCTGGGCGCAATACGCTATCTGTTGTAATAAGCTCATCAATGCAAGAATCCCGCAAACGCCTAAAACCCTCGTCATTTAAAACAGCATGTGATACGCACGCATAAATCTTATTAGCGCCATGTTTTTTTAGGAGCTCTGCTGCAGTTACAATCGTACCAGCCGTCTCCGTTAAATCGTCAACTATCAATACATTCTTGCCCTGGATGTCCCCAATTACCCCCAATGATTCGACTTCGGTAGGAGAACGTCTTCGCTTTGCCACGATGGCTAATCCGGCATTTAGAGCCATTGAATATGCATAAGCCATTTTTAAACCACCTACATCTGGACTTACCACAACCAAATTGTCGATATTTTTTTTCCGAAGGTAATCATACATTACAGGAGCTGCATAGAGATGATCCACCGGTATGTCGAAAAAGCCCACTATTTGTTGAGCGTGCAAATCAACCGTTAACACACGATTTGCTCCAGAAGCTACGAGTAAATTAGCAACCAGTTTTGCCGTAATTGGCACCCGAGGCTGATCTTTCCGGTCTTGACGGGCGTAGCCATAGTACGGAATTACTGCTGTAATTCGCCCTGCACTCGCCCTCCGCAACGCATCAATCATTATAAAAAGCTCCATTAAATTCTGATTGGTAGGCGGGGATGTTGGCTGTACCACAAACACATCTTCCCCACGGACACTTTCTTCAATTTTGACGGACGTTTCCCCGTCGGGGAACGGCTTTACTGTACACTTGCCGAGGGGAACCCCGAGGTATCGGCAAATCGCTTCTGCCAGTGGTTTGTTTGCTGTACCACTAAATATTTTCACTGCTTTTGCTCACCTTTTAAAATGTAGGTTTTTGTTTTTAAATTCCTCTAACACCGTCGCTGCAAATCAGACTCCCACACTCTACCTTGAAAGAACCTCCATTCAAGTTAATTTTTCCTACGGGCAATCCAGCCCCCCCCTAAAACAATCTCTTCATCGTAAAAAACCGCTGCCTGGCCAGGCGTTATAGCCCTTTGGGGTTGAGAGGTTTTAACAAAAACGGTGGTTTGGTCTATGGGTTGAACTATTGCTTCAACACCTGTGTGATTATACCGAATCTTCACCACTGCCCGAAACTTTTCGGGCGGGATTTCGAATGCAATCCAATTACAATCCGTAACCAAAAAGGAATCCGAATACAACGCAGATTCAGGACCTACTATCACATGGCGTTCGATAGGATCGAGATCCACCACGTAAACAGGTTTTCCAATAGCAATTCCAAGTCCACTTCGCTGACCAATTGTATAAAACTCAATGCCTTTGTGTTGCCCTAAAACCTTTCCAGTAATCTCTACGATGTCCCCTCCCCTAATAGGCTCCAAAGGGTGTTCCTTAATCAGAGTTTTGTAATTGCCATTAGGGACGAAGCAGATGTTCATGCTGTCCTTCCGACCTGCATTTGGTAATCCAAGTCTTTCAGCCAAGCAGCGAACTTCCTTTTTAGAAATATTCCCGAGTGGGAAAATGGTTCGAGACAATTGCACTTGATTCAAGCCAAATAAAAAATAGCTTTGGTCTCGTCGCATGTCGACCGACTTACAAAGCAAAAAGCGGCCTTTGCCATTCACAACCCTGGCATAATGTCCCGTGGCAATCCAAGAAGCAGATTTTTCCTCCGCCACCGCGAGTAGTTTATTAAACTTTATCCGTGGATTGCAAAGAGCGCATGGATTCGGAGTTATACCTTTGTGATACGCTTGCAAAAAAGGGATGATTACCTCTTTTAAAAAATCGGTCTCGGCATTAACAACAATCGAATCGATCCCCAATACATCTGATATTCGCTTTACCAATTCGATACGTGCTTTATCCGCCCCAGGATACCAATCTTCAGGAAGCAGTTTAAACGTGACCCCAATTACCTCGTACCCCTGCTCCTTTAACAATGCTGCCGCGACAGCAGAATCCACCCCCCCACTTAACCCTATTACAACGCGTTTCTGAGTCAAAGCCATTTTGCAAATAACCCTCCGGTCAGCAGCTAGTGCAAATGCTACTACCCGGAGGGTACTGATGCAATAATCATATTTCCCGCTATGTACGAGCTGCAGGTCTATCTTTGGCTTCGTCCAAGATCTGCGCTGCTATTTGAGCAGGGACAGGATCGAACCTTAGTGGCTCCATTGAATACGACGCACGTCCCTTTGACAATGACCTCAAAGTAGTTGCATAACCGAACATTTCTGCCAATGGCACTTCAGCTTTTATGATCGTGCCCGTCTCACTTACCTCGATTGCTACTATCTTCCCACGCCGTCTATTTAGGTCACCCAAAATATCGCCTTGGTATTCGTCAGGCGTGGTAACTTCGACCTTCATAATAGGCTCGAGCAATATTGGACTTGCTTTCTTTGCAGCGTCTTTGAATGCAAAAATTCCGGCCATTTTGAAGGCCAATTCGCTAGAGTCAACCTCATGGTATGACCCATCCACAATTTGTATTTTGAGGTCAACCATGGGATATCCAGCCAATACTCCGCTTGCAATGCCTTCCTGCAAACCTTCAATAACTGCTGGGATATACTCTTTGGGGATAACCCCACCGACTATCTTGTTCTCAATTTCTATACCTTTGCCTCGCTGATTAGGTTCAAGATTGATGATTACGTGTCCATACTGACCACGACCACCCGACTGACGTATAAATTTACCCTCGCCTGTGGCGCTCGTTGTGCAAGTCTCACGATATGCTATTTGCGGTGCTCCCGTGGCTGCCTCGACTCCAAATTCGCGGGCCATTCTATCACATATTATTTCCAAATGTAGTTCTCCCATTCCCGCGATAATTAACTGCCCTGTCTCCTGATCTGTGAAAAACCTAAATGTCGGATCTTCCTCAGCGAGTCTTTGTAGTGCATCAACCAATTTATCACGATCTGCACGGGTCTTAGGCTCCACCGCCATTGAAATAACGGGTTCTGGAAAAGTAGGTGGTTCCAGGAGTATAGGAGCTGATTCATCACAAAGAGTATCACCTGTAGTTACATTTTTTAACCCTACCGTGGCCGCAATATCACCTGCATAAACAGTATCCACCTCAATCCGTTTGTCGGCTTGAACCATTAGAAGCCGCGTTATCCGTTCTCGTTTTCTGGTCCGTGGATTGTAGACGATGTCACCCTTTGACAATTGCCCACTGTATACGCGGAAGAAGACTAATTTTCCAGCGTAAGGGTCAGACCAAAGCTTAAACACCAACGCACAAAACTTATTACGGTCATCTGGTTGAACTTCTGTTATTTTCTCAGGGTTTTCAGGATCTTGACCTTTCGGGGCGGGAATATCCAAAGGCGACGGCAAATAATCCACAATCGCGTCAATAAGTGGTTGAACAGCCCGTTTCTTAAAAGCAGACCCACAGAGAACAGGAACAAACTCCAAATTACATGTAAGCCGTCTAATAGCCCGCTTTAATACTTGAGGTGGAACTGGCTGGTCTGTAAGAACCAGCTCTGCTACTTCATCATCTTTATTTGCCACTGCCTCTACAAGCTCCACGAGGGCAAGCTGTGCTTGTGCCTTAAGGTCTTCAGGAATTTCCACAATCCGGTAGTTGGTCCCAAATTCATCATCTGGATCGTAAATAATCGCCTTTTGATTTATTACGTCTACGACTCCTCGAAATTGATCTTCCTTCCCGACTGGCAACACTACAGGATAGGCATACGCCCCTAGTTTCTTTCGAATATCATTAACTACTCGTTCGAAATCTGCCCCGACGCGATCCATCTTATTAACAAATGCAATACGCGGGACTCGATATTTGTTTGCTTGCCGCCATACGGTCTCAGATTGAGGTTGAACTCCAGCCACCCCACAGAAAACAGCTACAGCCCCATCCAATACCCGTAACGATCTTTCCACCTCTGCCGTAAAATCCACATGTCCGGGTGTGTCAATAATGTTTATACGATGAGGCATACCTATGAAACTCTTATATAACCCACCTTCATCCTTCTGGGTCCAATAACATGTTATTGCCGCTGCGGTTATCGTAATACCACGCTCTCGTTCTTGCTCCATCCAATCTGTTACAGTATTGCCATCGTCTACATCACCCATTCGATGTATGAGGCCTGTGTAGAAGAGGATGCGTTCAGTAGTTGTGGTCTTTCCGGCATCAATATGGGCAGCAATCCCGATGTTTCGCATGTATTCCATCGGGTACGCCCTCTTTTCCGAGTTTATAAGCTTATTGATCTCTCTCTCCGTTTGCATGGCTTTCATCAACATTTAGAAGCATAAAGCAATAAAATATAAAAATGCCCCGAAAACACATGCAAGTGCTCGGGGCACTCATTTAAGCAAAAACAGTAATTACCAACGGAAATGCGCGAACGCCTTATTTGCTTGCGCCATTTTATGGACCTCGTCGCGTTTCTTTATTGCGGCTCCCTGGCCTTGATATGCATCTAAGATTTCGTTCGCTAGGGATTGGTACATTGGAATGCCTTTTCGCGCATCTGCAAATTGCACAATCCAGCGTATCGCTAACGAAAGCTGCCTATCTGGAGGCACTTCTACTGGGACTTGGTATGTGGCTCCACCAACTCGCCGTGATTTAGTTTCAATCCTAGGTTTAACATTTTCAATTGCACGCTCTAGGATTTCAACTGGGTTTGCTGTCTGGACCTTCTCTGCAATTAAATCAAATGCCTTGTAAACTATCCTTTCGGCAAGCGTCTTTTTGCCGCGCTCCATTACAACGTTAATAAGCTTTTGAACAAGCGTAGAGTTAAACCGAGTATCAGGTGCAATCTTACGCTTTTCTGCTCTCCGTCTACGCATTTTACTAAAATCTGATTTATGGTAAATGTTTTACGAAGCTGCTTTTGCCTGCTTGGGCCTCTTAACGCCGTACTTAGAGCGACTATTTCGGCGCTTCTCTACAAATCCACAATCATACTTACCACGCACAATGTGATAACGAACACCAGGCAAGTCTTTCACACGACCACCGCGAACCAACACTATGGAGTGTTCCTGCAAATTATGGCCTTCATCCGGAATATAAGCAATCACTTCATATCCACTGGTCAACCTCACTTTAGCCACTTTACGAAGCGCAGAGTTTGGCTTCTTAGGAGTACGGGTCGTCACTAACAAACATACACCCCGCCTAAATGGAGCCCCTGCTAGCGCCGGGGCCTTGCTCTTGCGCCGTTTTTTCTCGCGTCCCTTGCGTACTAATTGGTTAATCGTTGGCATGGTACAATTCTCGTCTAAAGTTTTAGAGTTTCGGAATATAAACGCGCCGTAAGTTTAATGCAACACTCAATCAACTATTTTCAGCAGAACTTTCCTGCTGCGACACTCTTTCTACTTCAGCCCGCGCGTCCAACAAATCTACAAGTGGTTTAACTCGGATGCCCCTATAGGCTTCGTAACCCGTGCCCGCAGGTATAAAGTGTCCAAGTATTACGTTTTCTTTAAAGCCACGGAGCTTATCCACACGGCCACGCGCTGCCGCATCAGTCAAAACACGTGTGGTATCCTGGAATGACGCTGCACTTAGCCAACTATCGGTTTCAAGTGATGCCTTGGTAATTCCTAATAACACAGGTTTTGCCTCTGCTGGTTTACCGCCCATTTTCTCCACACGCCGGTTTTCTTCCTCGAAATCTGTTTTGTCTACCAGCTCTCCCCAAATAAATTTCGTATCACCTGGTTCTATAATCCGGACTTTTCGAAGCATTTGCCGGACAATTAATTCTATGTGTTTATCATTGATGGTCACGCCCTGCGATCTATAAACATCTTGAATCTCATTAACCAAAAAGTTTTGAAGTTCTTCTGGCCCACTGACTTCGAGGATTTCGTGTGGATCAATCGATCCTTCTGTTAACTGTTGCCCTTTTTTGACCATGTCTCCATTGTAAACAATTATATGCCGACCAATTGGGATATTGTGCTCCTCTACCGCCCCAGTTTCTGGGTCACGAATAATAATGGTTTGTTTACCACGCTGTTTAGCTTGTATCTCAACATAACCGCTAATACGTGCAATAACCGCTGCATCTTTGGGTCTACGCGCCTCGAATAACTCGGCCACGCGTGGTAACCCACCAGTAATGTCCCTTGTCTTTGCCACTTGCCTTGGGGTCTTGGCAAGAATGGTACCAGGAGTGACTTCCTCACCATCCTCCACCATCAAATGCGCCTGTGCAGGAATCGAATAACTTGCGATCACATTACCAGATTTATCAAGAATCTCCACCTGTGGATGCATATCTTCTTTATGTTCCATTACCACCAGGTTTTGTTTATTTGTACTCGGATCCTTATCAATTTTGACAGTCACACCTACGATGACATCCACAAAACGGACCTTGCCTCCTTTCTCAGTAATTACCGGCACACTGTAAGGATCCCATTGAACAAAGACTTCCCCTCGCCGCACCTTGCCGCCATCTCTGACCGATATTTTTGCACCAATTACCAGAGAGTGACTTTCCAATTCTCGCCCCACTTCATCGACGACAACCACAGAACCATTCTTGTTTAATACGATACTACAACCGTCGGGCAACTCCACTACACGCAAATCAACGTAACGGACAATTCCATCATGGCGAGCTCGAATAACGGGTTGTTTAAAGCTGGCTGCTGCCGTTCCTCCCACGTGGAAGGTTCTCATTGTAAGCTGGGTACCCGGTTCACCAATTGATTGAGCAGCGATAATTCCCACCGGATCACCCAACTTAGGCAACGCTCCAGTGGCTAAATTACGCCCATAACATTTTATGCATACCCCATCTCTCGTCTCACATGTAAGCACCGAACGTACCTTTACCCTCTCGATACCTCGATCCTCAATTAAGGCAGCTTTCTTTTCGTCAATTTCTTCCCCTGCACGAACCAAGAATTCTTTAGAGTTTGCCGGGTCTATGATGTCTTCGCATGCGAATCTACCAATAATCCGGTCACTCAGTTTCACTATTTCATCTTCACCCCGATAAATTGCTTCCACCCAGATTCCCTTATTTGTACCGCAATCCTCTTCACGAATAATGACATCCTGTGCCACATCGACCAGCTTCCGCGTTAGATATCCAGCGTCCGCTGTTTTTAATGCTGTGTCAGCCAACCCCTTCCGCGCTCCGTGCGTTGAGATAAAGTACTCCAAAACGCTCAGGCCTTCTCTAAAGTTCGAGAGAATAGGTTTTTCAATGATGTCACCCGACGGTTTTGCCATCAGACCACGCAACCCGCATAGCTGCCGCACTTGCTGTTGATTACCTCTGGCTCCAGAGTCCACCATTAACCACAATGGATTGTACTCCTTTCTACCTCCATTCTGTTGCAAGGTACTCATCAGTAATTTTTGAATGCGGTCTGTGCACTGAGTCCAAATATCTACAATGCGGTTAGCACGTTCCCCTTGAGTAATAATACCTTTTTGATACTGCCTTTCGACTTGTCGTACTTGCTTTAGTGCGTTTTGAATTTCTTCGTTACGCTCCTTCGGAATAATCAAATCGTCTATACCAATAGATACACCTGCTTTTGTAGCCGCCCAAAAGCCCAATTCCTTGAGGTCGTCCAGCACTTCCATCGTCTTTTCCCGGCCTACTAACATATAACATTTCCAAATCAAGTCACTAAGTTGACTCTTTCCTACCGTCTTATTAAAGAATCCTAACTCGCGAGGCCAGATCTGGTTGAAGATTACCCGTCCCACTGTGGTAATCAAAACTTTGGCCCGGGGATCTCCTACAACTGTTTTCTTGTTATAATCTGGGTTAGCAAGCCTAATCCAATCATGGATTTTTAAGTCCCCCTCGTCATAAACAAACAAAACCTCATCAGTCGTTGCAAACAGTGGCATTTGCGTACGATTCGAAGGTATTGGCTCCCGTGGTTCCACCGTAAGGTAGAAACACCCCATTGTAATGTCCTGCGTAGGTGTAATTATCGGCTTACCGCTAGAAGGACTAAATAGATTCAAAGGGGCCATCATTAAAAGTCTCGATTCCAGCTGAGCCTCAACGGAAAGTGGGACATGCACGGCCATCTGGTCACCGTCAAAGTCTGCGTTGTATGCCGTGCAAACCAGGGGATGTATGCGAATAGCATCACCCTCCATTAACAACGGTTCAAATGCTTGAATTGACAACCTGTGAAGGGTTGGCGCACGATTGAGCAGCACAGGATGATGCTTAGTTACCTCTTCTAACACATCCCACACTTCAGGGGCTTGGCGCTCAATCATTTTCTTGGCCGCCCGGACTGTGTGAACGTAACCCAACTCTTTTAACCGCCGGATGATGAAAGGCTCGAACAAAACCAATGCCATCTTCTTGGGCAAACCACATTGATGGAGTTTTAACTCGGGTCCGATTACAATCACTGATCGGCCCGAATAATCCACGCGCTTACCCAATAGGTTCTGCCGGAACCGTCCCGTCTTACCCCGAAGCATGTCTGCAAGAGATTTGAGGGGCCGGTTTCCCGGACCAGTCACAGGCCGTCCATGGCGGCCATTATCAAACAAGGCATCAACTGCCTCCTGCAACATCCGTTTCTCGTTGCGAATAATCACCTCGGGGGTCTTAAGCGTAAGCAGGTTTTTTAAGCGGTTGTTCCGATTTATGACTCGGCGGTACAAATCATTAAGATCTGATGTAGCAAAACGTCCACCTTCCAACGGGACCAATGGCCGTAGATCCGGTGGTAACACCGGCAGCACAGTTAACACCATCCACTCGGGGCGCATCTTCGCGTCAACAAAACCACGCAAGAGCGCTATGCGTTTCGCGAGCTTTTTCTTGAGCTGCTTACTTGTGGTTTCGGCCATTTGGCTCTCCAACTCCGAAATCAGTTTGGCCATATCCACCCGCGCAAGTGCTTCACGGATTGCTTCACCACCCATCTTAGCCACAAACGAATCCTTCCCATAAGCTTGAATAGCTTCTTGATACTCACGCTCAGTTAAAAGTTGATTGGGTTTCAATGGGGTGTTACCGGGATCTATAACCATGTAGTCTTCGTAGTAAATTACACGCTCCAATTCACGCGCCGTCATGTCCAGTACCAATCCAATCCGGGAAGGCATCACCTTAAAAAACCATATATGCACTACGGGGACCGCCAACTCTATGTGCCCCATTCGCTCCCTTCGGACTCGAGATAAAGTGACTTCCACTCCGCAACGATCGCATATAACACCCCGGTGTTTTATCCGCTTGTACTTCCCGCACGAGCATTCCCAATCCTTTACTGGTCCAAAAATACGCTCGCAAAACAAACCACCTTTTTCCGGTTTAAACGTGCGATAGTTAATTGTCTCTGGGTTCTTAACTTCGCCTTTAGACCAAGCCCGTATCACATCGGGTGAGGCAATCCCGATAAATACATGATCGATTAAATTGATTCGATCTAACCCAAGGAGCTCTCGTACGGTGTCTTTTGTCTCGATCATAAGAATAATTAAAATGAGTTAAAATTTTTTAGACATCTTGTTCAGCTTCAACTCTACTTTCTACAAGCAGCCGTTTTTCTACTTGTTCACCACCAGGACCAGCAAACACAACCCTGACATCCAAACCCAAAGCTTGCATTTCCTTGACTAGCACGTTGAACGACTCAGGGATACCTGCATCTAACAGATTTTCACCTTTAACAATACTCTCGTAGATACGGGTACGCCCTGGGATGTCATCCGATTTCACAGTAAGCATTTCTCTCAAGCAATATGCTGCTCCGTATGCCTCTAAAGCCCATACTTCCATTTCACCAAATCGTTGACCACCGTATTGAGCTTTGCCACCCAACGGCTGCTGAGTAACGAGCGAATACGGACCAACAGCACGTGCGTGAATCTTATCAGCCACCATGTGGCAAAGTTTCATCATATAGATGTAACCTACTACGACACGCTGATCGAAGGGTTCACCAGTCCTACCATCGTAGAGCACTGTCTTGCCGTCGTCATCTACCAACGGCAATTCACCCATCTCTTTTTGTTTCAAAGCAGCCTGTCGTAGAAACTCCTTGATTTCCTCTTCTGTGATCCCATCGAACACGGGTGTTGCGACACTGAAACCTAAAAGTTTTGCTGCCCAGCCCAAATGCGTTTCCAATACTTGCCCCACATTCATTCGTGAGGGAACGCCCAATGGGTTCAATACGATATCCACTGGAGTCCCATCAGCCAAGAAAGGCATGTCTTCCTCTTTAACTATCTTTGCAATAACCCCCTTGTTACCATGGCGTCCTGCCATCTTGTCGCCCACGGAGATCTTACGCTTGGTAGCCACATAGACTCGCACAGATTTTATGATGCCTGTATCCAAGTGTTCGCCAGACTCGAGTCGTTCAAGTTCCTCCTCGTATTGTAGCTGAATGTCTTCGAATCTCTTCTTATAAACTGCAACAATTTCCATGATCTTGTTTCGAATAGGCGATGGCTCAATTTCGATCCGTTCATATGCTTCTGCCAGTTTTCGGAGTAAGGTTTTGGTAATTTTCCTATTAGCAGGGATAATGATTTCCCCACTCTCTCCATCCACCACATCTAGCGGTATTTTTTCACCGAGAAGCACGTTACTCAATGCTTGAGTAAGTTGCTCTCGCAAATCTTCAACTTTAGCATCATATTCTTGTTTCAATGCTTTGACCTGCTTATGTGAGCTGCTTCCTTTTTCCCGTCCGGGTTCTTGTTTCGCGGAAACCTTAACATCCATCACAATGCCATACGTACCAGAAGGCACACGCAAGGATGTGTCTTTGACGTCTGCTGCTTTTTCACCGAAAATTGCACGTAAAAGTCGCTCTTCAGGGGCTAATTCGGTCTCGCCTTTTGGCGTGATTTTACCGACCAAAATATCGCCTGGTCCAACTTCTGCCCCAATCCGAATTACCCCATCGGGCCCTAAGTTTTTCAATGCATCCTCACCCAGATTCGGTATATCACGGGTTATCTCTTCAGGTCCGAGTTTGGTATCCCGAGCACTAACTTCAAACTCTTCTATGTGAATTGAAGTGAATACGTCGTCCTTTACCAGCCGTTCACTTATTACAATTGCATCCTCAAAGTTATACCCACTCCACGGCAAGAAAGCTACCAACACATTTCGGCCCAATGCAAGTTCGCCTCCTTTAGTACATGGCCCATCTGCAATAACCTGGCCTTTCTTTACATGTTGTCCTTTCCGTACGAGAGGTTTTTGGTTAAAGCAGGTACCTGCGTTAGACCTCACAAACTTCCTCAACTCATATACATAAATACCATTTTTCGGATCGTGTTTTATCTTCCGTCTTGTGTCAGGGAGCTTGCCATCACGCGTTATGATGATTCGTTCCGCCGTAGCCGATGCCACAATTCCAGATTCCTCTGCCACAACAACCGCTCGTGAATCACGTGCGACTATTTCTTCCATTCCTGTACCTACAATTGGTGCTTCGGTTACTAGCAGAGGAACTGCTTGTCTCTGCATGTTAGATCCCATCAACGCCCGGTTAGCATCATCGTGTTCCAAAAACGGTATAAGGCTAGCAGCCACTGATACGATTTGTTTAGGGGAAACGTCCATGTAATCCACCTCAGAAGGTGGTTTATCAACGATTTCGCCTCCCTTCCATCGGCAAAGAACCTGATCCGTCAAAAAGCGTCCATCCTCTCCAACAGGGTTGTTAGCCTGAGCAATAACGTAGTTTTGCTCCTGATCAGCCGTTAAGTATTCGATCTGATCCGTTACACGACCTCTGACAACCTTCCGGTATGGCGTCTCAATAAATCCGAACTCGTTTATCCTGGCATATGTGGCTAGCGAAGCTATCAACCCAATATTAGGTCCCTCTGGAGTCTCAATTGGGCAAATTCTCCCGTAGTGTGATGCGTGAACGTCTCTAACTTCAAATCCCGCATGTTCGCGGGAAAGACCGCCCGGCCCCAAAGCACTCAACCGGCGTTTGTGGGTAATTTCAGATAATGGATTAACCTGATCTAACAATTGGGAAAGTGGGCTCCTCCCAAAAAAGTCTTTCAAGACGGCCGTGAGGACTTTTGGATTAATCAATTTCTGAGGTGTCATTGCCTCGGTAGTTTGGTCAAACAATGTCATTCGCTCTTTTACCAATCGCTCGGTCCGTGCTAAACCAACTCTGCACTGGTTCGCTAACAACTCACCCACCATTCTGACACGTCGGCTCCCCAAATGATCAATATCATCGGTAGTACCTTCCTCCCGCCGCAATCGCAAAAGGTACTTAATCCCGGCAACCAAATCCTCACGCGTAAGAGTCCTAACTTCCGGGTCAATTTTTAGACCGAGCTTTTGATTAATTTTGTACCTCCCTACTCTACCTAAATCATACCGCTTCGGGTCAAAGAAAAGTCTTTTCAATAGTGCGCGGGCATTGGATATGGTTGGAGGATCTCCCGGCCTGAGCCTTCGATATATTTCCCGAAGAGCCTCCTCTTCATTCTTAGTCGTGTCCTTCTTCAGACAATTTACTATGACCCCGTCGTCAGAAGAAATATCCACCACGCGCACCTTATTAATGCCCGCATCTTGGAGTTGTTTCAATAAAACCTTAGAAAGGGGTTCTAATGCACGAGCTATCACAATATCTCGTTCAGGATCTACCACATCAGCAACGAGCACCTTGTTACTAACCTCCTGCAATTTCAATGCTTCCCGAACGGACAATTCCTCAATCTCGTAAAATAGGCTTAATATTTCCTCGTCCGTACCACGAGTCTTTTCATCTCCCTCACGTCCACGCCCATCTTCATGTAAGTAGCTCAATGCACGGAAGAATGTTGTTACGATAAACTTACGACGCTTCCGTTGCCGATCCAAATACACATACAGAAGATCACTAGTGTCAAACTGTGCCTCGAACCACGAACCTCTGTCTGGAATTATTCTAAAGGAATAGAGCTTTTTCCCGCTGGCTGTTTCTGTGACCTCATAAGCGATACCTGGGGAACGATGCAGCTGGCTGACCACTACTCTTTCCGCCCCGTTAATAACGAAGGAAGCCTGGGGGGTCATCAGGGGCATTTCGCCCATGAAAACTCTCTCTTCCTTAACCCCAGCTCCTTCTTCTCGGAGTGCAAATACCACATACAAAGGTGCTCCATAGGTCGTGCCTTCGCGTAAAGCTTCCTGCCACGTCTTTTTTGGTTCCTCAACCTCGTAGTATCGGTATTCTAGGATATATTTCCCATCGTAACTTGAGATTGGGAAAACCTCATTAAAAACAGCCTCCAATCCCACGTTTTTTCGTTTTCGCGGGGGAGTATTTAACTGCAAAAATTCTTCAAACGACTTTAATTGCAATTCGATCAGATTCGGAGGGGCTATTACTTCACGGATCTTTCCGAATCTGATTCGGCCTTTTTGGGTTTCTGACGTGGCGGGTTTCATTCCTCTTGTCTGATTATGCAATAATTTAACGCGGACAGGCAAAGAATGAGCATTCTCCGTACCACATGAATGTGTGATACGGGGAAAATTCAATATTGCTCATTCATTGCCCGTCCAACTATTTAACAAACACCAGGTTATCGGTTTACGGAGCTGTTATTTTAACTCAACCTTTGCTCCGGCATCTTCAAGCTTCTTCTTAGCAGCCTCAGCCTCAGCCTTTGGCACTCCTTCTAGAATCGGTTTCGGAGCGCTTTCCACCAGTGCTTTGGCTTCAGCCAGTCCCAGTCCTGCCTTTATCTCGCGGACCGCCTTTATAACTGGGATCTTTTTATCAGCAGGGACAGATACAAGCACCACGTCAAACGTGGTCTTTGCTTCCTGAGTGGCAGCTTGCGCTCCTGCTGCCGCAGGTGCGGCTGCCGGCACCGCAACGGGTGCGGCAGCGCTTACACCCCATTTTTCTTCGAGCGCCTTGACCAGTTCAGCAATCTCAAGAACTGTTGCGTTGCTTAACTCTTCAATTATACGGTTTTTATCTAGTGCCATTTTCGTAACAATGATTAATTCCAGGTTTAACAATGACGGTCTCGAGCCCTACCCACTTTCGAGCCCGGACAAACCGCCATTAACTTTTTACAATTAAAATCCACATTCTATGAATTCGGCAGAAAAATCAAGATCCCTTTTCAACTTTGGCCTGCAATACTCTCACTAATTGGGTTGCGGGTGTGGAAAGCAGCCTTACAAGCCCAGCAGCTGGCGCTACTAGAATCCCAAGTAACTTAGCTCGCAACTCTTCCAGAGAAGGCAAATCAGCCAGTTGTAAGATTTGCTTGTCTGTCAACCTCTGATTTCCAAGGTATCCGAAAACAATCGCGGGCCGCTCGAACTCACTTGCAAAGTTCTTAACAACTTTCGCAGCAGCACAGATATCCTTGGTCCCCAAAATCACGGCAAGTTGCCCCGTTAGCTCAACGCTATCGGTAATACCCGCTTGACCCAACGCACGCTTAAACAACGTGTTTTTCACTACGTGCATCGTGGCCTCTACTTTCCGAAGGCGCCTTCTCAGCTCGGTCATGTGGGCCACACTCATGCCACGATAATTGACCACAAAAAAGAATGCGCTGCTGGTCAACCAATTTGTGTATTCTTGAGCTAAAAGTTGTTTTTCCAATCTCATGTTGGTTTCAAACTATGTTCTAGCCAAGCTTTGCTACTTCTTTTAAATCCACTTCTACACCCGGACTCATTGTAGTGGAGAGTGTAATACTCCTGATATACTGGCCTCGCGCGGAAGCTGGCTTAGCCTTCAAAATAGCTTCTAAGGCTGCACGCACATTTTCTAAAATTTGCTCTGGTTTAAACGAAATCTTCCCTACTGGAAGATGCACATTTGCTCCTTTATCGATCTTGAATTCCACACGACCCGCCTTGAACTCTTTAACTGCCTTTCCCGTGTCATCTGTGACTGTACCCGTTTTAGGATTAGGCATCAAACCACGTGGACCAAGGATCTTACCAAGTTTTCTAACCTCTGTCATAGCCTCGGGCGTAGCTATCGCAACATCGAACTCAGCCCAACCTTCTTGGCACCGTTTGATAAGATCTTCAAACCCCACGTAATCCGCCCCGGCGGCCTTGGCTGCATCTGCTGCGGGACCAGGTTTCGCAAAAACAAGTACACGGACTTTCTTTCCCACCCCGTGAGGCAACACTACAGTTCCACGCACCATCTGATCAGATTGCTTGGGGTCAACCCCCAATCGAACAGCGAGATCCACAGTTTCGTCAAACTTGGCTCGAGGGAACTTGTACAAAAGCTCAACTGCTTCCTGTAATGTAACAGGCTTATTTGGATCAAAAATCTCAATAGCTTTCCTATAGCGTTTGCTTCTGGTGCGCATAGACTAGGCTTGATTTGAAAACTTTATTCCACGATTTCAATACCCATGCTCCTGGCAGTACCAGCGATTACTCGGTAAGCCGCTTCCTCTGAGTTTACGTTCAAATCAGGCATTTTCATTCGTGCAATTTCCATTACTTGCTGTTTTGTGACTCTCCCAACCTTTTCTTTATTGGGCTTACCGGACCCCACTGCTATACCAGCCGCTTTCTTCAGTAGTACCGAGGCGGGTGGGGTCTTTGTTACAAAAGTGAACGACTTATCCTGGTAAACAGTGATTACAACTGGGACAATAAGACCTGCCTGGTTCTTTGTGGCTTCATTAAAAGCCTTACAAAAGGCCATTATGTTTACACCGTGCTGACCAAGCGCCGGTCCTACTGGCGGCGCTGGATTGGCTTGCCCCGCAGGGATTTGTAATTTGATTTGTGCTATAACTTTTTTGGCCATAACAATTCTTTTAAACTTGCGAAAGCCGAAACTTAGCTTTTCTCAACTTCCCAATATTCTAATTCGACGGGAGTATTTCTCCCAAAAATGTTCACCATTACCTTCAACTTGCCATGAAGGGGATCGACCTCTTGTACAACTCCGCTAAAGTTCAAAAACGGCCCGTGACAAATTTTAACCGTTTCTCCCACCTCAAAAGTCTGCTTAGGTTTCTCGACTTCTTCCGAGGCCTTAATTTGGGCTTTGATTCGCTCAACTTCTTCGTCTGGAGTTGGGGTAGGCGTGTTACCTCCTACGAACCCAATTACTCCAGGTGTTTCTTTTATAAAGTACCACGGCTTTTCAAGAACACGATTATTATCGTCCAAAAGCACCATGTTAATAAACACATAACCTGGCCACAGTTTTCGCCACGAAACGATGCGCTTTTGATTACGAACTTCCACCACCCGTTCTAACGGCACAAATACTTCCTTTATGTAATCTTCCATTTCCTCTATTTTGGCCCGCTTCTCAATACTTTCTTTGACCTTTTGCTCTTGTCCTGACAATGTATGTATGACAAACCACTGACTCCGCATAACAACCCTTTCATACGAACAGACGCACTAATAGATTCAAGACAAAATCGACCAACACCACGAAGCCACCCAATAACAACATCGTTATCATTACTACCAATGTCGACCCCTTTAGCTCTTCCCAAGATGGCCAAGTACATTTCCGTAGTTCCTCCCTCGTAGCTTGGACATAGTTTGCAAAGCGCACAATGTGTCCTTTCCGCCAGAGCCATCCAAATATTACCCCGGCAATAATCAGAAAAATCAATATTCGCGTTATTTCACTCATAAATTATAACCGCGATATCCTGGCGGAGAGGGAGGGATTCGAACCCCCGTTCCGCATTACGCGGAAAGCGGTTTTCAAGACCGCCGCATTCGACCGCTCTGCCACCTCTCCGACCGAACTGGAATGGCAGGGCGGGAGGGACTCGAACCCCCAACCAACGGTTTTGGAGACCGCTACTCTACCAATTGAGCTACCGCCCTGCTCAAAATCCGTCGGTCTCCCTACTCACTACTCGATAATTTCCGTGATACGTCCTGCCCCGATGGTTTTGCCACCTTCGCGGATAGCAAACCGTTGGCCTTTTTCAAGAGCTACAGGTGCTATCAATTTACACTCTAAATTAACGTTATCTCCCGGCATCACCATTTCAACCCCAGGAGGCAGGGTAACGGTACCCGTTACATCTGTTGTCCTAAAATAGAATTGGGGCCGGTAGCCACTGAAGAATGGAGTATGGCGACCACCCTCCTCCTTTGTTAGGACGTAGACTTCTGCTTTGAAATGGGTATGAGGCGTGATTGTACCAGGCTTTGCCAACACCATTCCTCGCTCCACTTCGTCCTTCTTAATACCACGCAAGAGAACACCCACATTATCACCGCATCGCGCTTCATCCAAAACCTTCCTAAACATCTCTATATCCGTTGCTACTGTCTTTCTTGTCTCACGCAACCCGACGATCTCTACTTCCTCCATCCTCCGTAAGATGCCACGCTCTACACGGCCAGTGACGACAGTACCACGACCTTCAATATTGAATACATCTTCAATGCTCATCAGGAATGGTTTATCGATTTCACGAACAGGTTCCGGGATAAAGTTGTCGACTGCATCTAATAACTCTTCAATAGCTTTTACTGCCTCAGGGTCGCCTGCCAACGCCGCCTTTGCACTACCCCGAATAACTGGTGTGGTGTCGCCCGGGAAACCATACTTATTTAGCAAGTCCCGCACTTCCATTTCAACCAAATCCAGCAACTCCTTATCTTGCACTAGGTCCACCTTATTGAGGAATACTACAATCGCCGGGACACCAACTTGTCTAGCTAAAAGGATGTGCTCACGTGTTTGAGGCATTGGACCTTCCGCTGCATCAACCACCAGAATTGCGCCATCCATCTGGGCCGCTCCGGTAATCATGTTCTTTACATAGTCAGCATGACCGGGACAGTCGATGTGCGCATAGTGACGTTTTGCAGTTTCGTATTCGCTATGGGAAATTATAACTGTAACAGTCTTTGTCTCGTCACGGACTACACCACCCTTGGTAATTTCTGAATATGATTTTTCCTTTGCCAGACCTTTTGCAGCCTGGACCTTCAAAATTGCGGCCGTTAACGTGGATTTGCCGTGGTCAATGTGACCAATTGTTCCCACGTTCACGTGCGGCTTTGTTCGTACGAATTGTTCCTTAGCCATGGTTATTCTCCTAATTTTTTATGGTTCGCAAGTTCCTAAAACCAAAAATGGAGCCCATGATCAGATTCGAACTGACGACCTCGTCCTTACCAAGGACGCGCTCTACCAACTGAGCTACATGGGCGTCCGTTTCTGACGCTGATAGGTAAGCGCCTCCTTCGCCCTGTTAAGAGTGAGGAGGTTATCCTATCAGGTTCAGTGTCCAGGGAAATTAACCACACGGCTTTCAAATGTCAACACTTTGTTTTGCTGGGGGAGTTTTCGCCAAAAACAACCACAAGCTATTGTGTTTCAGGGTATTCGATCACACAGATTCGCCTTTTACAAAAAGAGTAAACAATTCTGTCTAATCCATTGACCTGCGTTCGTCGCTTTCATGGTTTTGCCCTACATTTCTAACAAAACGGTAACCAGCCGTCATTCTGTGCCAACAATTGTATTGATTTTTCAATCAAGCTTTGTCCCAGGAAACGTGTCTTAATTCAATCCCAGAGGGCCAAAAGCATATTCCGCTAAGCATTCGTTCCGCGGATTTAGGTCATTGAGGTCTGCAAAATGCTTGCAACCAAGCGTAACACGTCTCAAACCACCTTGTGGTCGGATCCTTTAAATTACACCATGCTGCTTGGAAAGTACTTAAAACCCACCGGTTTTTAAACGATTTTTATGTGGGAGATCCGAAATATTGCCCCTGTGGGTGTATTGGGGACGTATTCAATTTCCCAGCCGTGCGCCAGAACAATTTGTCGCACAATTGCAAGTCCCAAACCCGTGCCTTTTTGGTTTGTGGTAAAGTATGGTTTAAATATCTCTTCCTTGTATTCAGGCGGCACTCCCGGCCCGTTATCGCGAACCTCGAGAATAGCTTCAGTAGCCGATGAGGGTCGAACTATGATTTCAATTAATCCACCCACTGCGACAGCTTGGATGCTATTTAAAATGAGGTTGAACAATACTTGCCGCAAAAGTTGCTCGTCTGCCTCAATTTGAGGTGTTTCTACGATTGACTTTGCTGTGACTTGTTTTTCCTCAATGTCGAAAGAGAGGGTTCTTAACACTTCCTCGATAACATTTTGGACCTTTACGCTACTCTTTCTAATCTGGCGTGGGCGGGAAAAGTTTATGAACTCATTTAGCTGAGCTGCAACACGGTCTACTTGTTCGATTATACGGGTGGCTACCTGCTTAGCCTCTTCGGGAAGTCTATTATCCATAGCCAATAACTGGGCCTGGGCTCGAATGACATTAAGTGGATTTTTTGTTTCATGTGCTAACCCGGCTGCCGCTAAGTTCATTTCCTTAAGTATAGTATTCAGCTCAGACGCTCGCACCAACCTCATCTCAAGCTCGGAAGCCCGCAATTGTGCATTCCATGCCATTGCAACGCCGATAACCGAAACGGTAGCAAAAAACGTAATCACAAATCGCAACCAGAGATCCCTACGGATAACGGCCCTTACATGTTCCGTGGGTAACACAACCACAATTGCGTGAACCCCTTGCTTTTGTAATAGTTCTTGATACTCCTTCTCCGTGATCCAGAATGGTCTTGGGAATCTACCTCGTCGTTGTTCTATATTTGGCCGCGATCTATCTTCAACCGTCCCTCGTTCTTCAGGTCTCACAACAGGCGGTGAGGTAAGAAAAGGAGGGGGGAACGTGTTTATTGTTGGGGGCGGTTCTGGAGATACTCCAAAAGGTACTCCAGGTTGGGTAAATTGTTGGGTAGGTGGTAGAGGTGGATTCTGGGGCATATTATTAGTCCCACGATGAGGGAAAAGGCGTTCAGTTGGGACAATAATAGTGGGCTGAAGCACTTCGATCCCCGCCTCCACGTTTGTGCCGAGGTCGATAATGTTTTGGATAGCGATTTCGTTTCTTCCCCAATACTCCCATGATTGGCCATAAACAAACACGCCTTTTGCAAGCGCTTCTATTTCTGGGCCAGCACTAGCAACCACCTCACCAGAGGCATTCAAAAGTGCAATTGACTTTGCAATGTTAGCCCGAATCAACTCATTAAGGGCGGAGTCGAGTCTCTCGCGCGATATAACTCCAAACCTCCTTTGTGAACGCATTACAATGCCGAGGGTAGTGGTCACATCCCGTGCTGTGTTCCTTAATTCATTCCGAGCAGCCGAAACCACCCGCTGGTGTTCAACTATTTGCCAGGCAAAAATTATAACCCACACTAGCGCCAGGAGGGTAAACACAAATTGTGTTCTACGATCTTTTACTACAAATCCCACGGTGTTAAAGAAGAAGTTGAATTTCGGTTAACCGGCTCATCAAATACAAACACTGACGAGTGTCAGTTTGGCACTATTTCCCGAAGTTGCCAAGGAAAGTATTCAGCTCCTGTGGGCTCACAGATTTCGGCTGTGTTGACATAGTTTGCCGTTCATCTTGGGTCAATGCAACCAAATCCGAGGGGTGTCGAACTATGTGAGGAGTTAGGAAAATCAATAGTTCAGTCTTTTTGTTACTATCGACTCTATGTTTAAAAAGCGTTCCTAGCAGAGGGATATCACCAAGTAATGGCAATTTACGTTCCGCACGTTGGTTTAATCGTTCCATCAACCCACCGATGATTACAGTTTGGCCATCTGGCACTACGACTACTGTGTCTGCGCTCCTGTTATTGATGACAGGTGACATGATAGTACCGCTGGGGCCACTGGAGGTTGCCACCCATTGGCTACGATCGGCCAATTCAGAGGTTTCCGGTGTGACTATCATTTCAACCATGTTATCACTTGTAATAAAGGGAGTTACCGTGAGCTGGATGCCTACTGGTTGGTAGGTCACTGTGTTATATTGGTTACCGAGGGTATCGAACCTAGTGCCTGTAATTATGGGCACTTGTTGGCCAATGCTTATAGTTGCGGGCTGGTTATTCCTCGCCAGGATTGATGGCCTTGCAAGGATTTCGGTCTTACCGGCTTGGGCAATAGCCCTCAATGCGGCTTGGTAATCCTGGGCAAGGATTGTAAATAAACCCGCACCTGGTGGTGTAGGCGAAAATCCTGAAATAGGTTGGCCGAATATGTTTGTGGTTACAGAACCTGCTTGATTTGCAAGACCAGAAATTCCGAAAGAGTGAGCTGCGGCACCCTGAGCCTCGCCAATGGTGCGCTTGCCACCTGCTTCCAAACCCAAATCCAACCCCTTTGTATAGGTTACCTCCAAGAAAAGAACTTTAATCAAAACTTGGGGCGCCGGCCTATCCAGCCTTTGTATGATATGCCTTATATACTCAGCTGTTTCTTCATCAGCCACTACTACTATCTTTCGAGTCTCGGGATCAGCAGTGATGGTCGCCTGTCCGACAGAACTTCTACTGGGATAAGACGACGTTGCCGAAGTTCGGGTGGTAGCACGTTGGGTAAATTGTCGTTGGGCGAACTGGGCAAATCCTATGCCCACAATTCCTAGCATCAACCAGCTGAAAATTCCAACTTTTACACTCAAACGCATACAGAGCCTCCTGCTATAAACGAAATCTGTGATCCTTTTCTTTTACCGTGTAGTTGTTCGACCGATGCCTGAACTTGTGCCCAATCCAGTTCCAAATCCGGTGGTAGTTCGGGTACCGGTTGTTGTCCCTGAAACCGCCTGGCTAGCCCGACGGGACAACTGGCTTGTTGTTTGCGATGCTGTGCGCGTGCCAGTCGTCGTATTTGCCGGGAACAAACTTTGCAACACACTTTGCACCTGAAGCGGGTCGGTATTTTCCACATCAAAGACAAACACCTTCTGCTTACGTCCAGCATCAGCATCCAATTCAGTGATCATCTTTTCAATTTGAGGCATTAAATTTCGGGACGCGGTTACAACAACCGAACCCGTGCGCGGATCCGGAACTGCAATTACTCTAGTTTGTAGGATTGTTCTTTGGCTCGGGGTTGTTTGGTCCCCCTGCTGAAATTGAGGTGGCCCAACGAAAAACCGCCCCATTCCACGCTGTTGCCCCTGCTGGCTTGCTTGGTCAGGGAACAAACTCATAATCAGTTCGGCCATTTCAGTTGGATCAGCGTTCTTGAGCTTAAACACTCGCAACTCCGTAACATCTTCAACATTGACATCAACAGCTTTAATAAGCTCCTCGATGGTCTCCATTATATCTTCCGGTGCGCTGACTACCAAATAGTTGCTGCGTTCGTCGGCAGCGGCAGCCACACGCATTGCAGCAGCTCGAGTACCACTTTCAGATTCGGCTGCTTGGGGACCGCCCCCCATACCTCCTGGTCCACCAAAAAATCTTGCAAAAAACCTAGCGCGAATATCTCCTTGGCTGGTTCCAGCACTAGGCTGCTGGAATATGCTTTGAATAATATTAGCCAGTGACTTTGCGTCTGCGTATTGCAACTGAAACACGCGGACCACTGTAACAGTTGATACGGAGGTATCTAAAGCTCGGATAATCTCTGCTAATCGCCTAATATTTGTCCGTGTGTCTGTAACGATTAACGCATTACCGCCTTCGTTAGCCGTTACAGTAGCTGTGGGCGGGATTAAAGGCTGTAGGTCTCGTAACAACTGAACAGCATTTAAAAATCGGACCGGAATAATCTGAGTAACCACTTCATCTGTTTTCGGAATACTTTCTGGGTTAGACCCTTTGACCACGGGTAAATATCGCCGTTTAGCTTCATCCCTAGTCACAACAATCAAAGTTCGCCCTTCTCGTATTACAGCATACCCTTGTTTAGCTAATGCTGAATTTAGCGCATCTATGGCCTCTTCTGGAGTCAGGGGCTGAGCGCTCCAAACATCAATACGGCCTTTGACATCCACCTCCGGCCTAATTATGAACCCTGCTGCTTCGCTAAGGTAATCCAACACAAGCTCGAGCGGAACGCCGCGGAAATTCAACCGGATGTTTTTAGAAGTGGAAGTGTCTATGTGTTTTGCGGTTTCACTAGTGGAAGGTTGGGTTTCATTATTGCTAGCCCCCATGATTTCAGTAGCTGCGATTTGACTATTCAAAGTAGTTAAAGCTTCTGGTGCACTTACTTCTTGAGAAGCGGGCTGGAATGTTAATGATTGGGGCGTTCTTGCGGGTTCGCTAGTACGCCTGCTTCGTCGGCCGGCTCTTCGCTCCGCTGGCGTCCCAGCATTATCCCCCCCTCTGCGAATCACAGGTGGGGTAGTCAAAGAACCTCCTTGCGAGGGTTGCTGAGCATTTACAAAGGTTGCTTGTTGTGATCGAACTTGCTCAGCAACGGACTGACTGATCGTGCTTAGGATTTCTGGTGGTGCTGGGTCTTCTTCGCTCAAAATTACTGCGGCAATAACATCTTCCACAGATGTTGGGGAGTTATTGCTATTTACCTGGGCATAGCCGCCCGTAATAACCAACACAATGAATCCGATAGATCCCAACAATTTTAGTTTGTTATATATCCGTTTCATTGCAACTCTTGCTCACGTCTTTCCATTAATCTTCGAAGCACATCTGATGCCATGGAAGAAGTGCTACTACTGGCTGGTCTAGAACTTAATGCAGCATCGCTCCCTGGCAGTTCCAATTGAGGTCTCGTTTGCGAATCAACAACTGTGCTTGCCTGCTGGATCACATTCCATGAATCACCTTCTTCGCGCCGGAGCTGCCATCCGATGAACAATTCTATTTCATTCGTTTCATTTTGAAGTTTCACTGATTTATAACTTACATCTGCGAGTTTGAACCCGGCAAATATATCTCCGACTTTAACAGCCCGACGATAAGTTGCCATTGAACCATCGAAAAAGGCGATTTTTTTATCTCCGTACTCCATCGTACCAACCAACGTAAAGTATTCCACCCGTCGCGGTTGTGTAACCGTGCTCGTCCGTCTGCGTGTTGCCCCGGAACGCCGAGTTGCAAATATATTTCTATCTAAAATGATTCTGAACTCTGAAAAATCTGGTATTTGTGTTGAATCGTTTTGGACAAGGCGTGAGCCAGATGAGCTAGTGTTTGTGGACGGGCTTTGGCTTGCTGTATCTCTCGCAACTTGATTAGTTTGCGCTGTAGCGAAAGATCCCGTCCATCCTGCTACCAACAGCAACATTGCCATTGTTCGGGCGGGTCGAGCTTTGAATTGGTTGTAAAACCCTCGTATTCTAGACCACCCAATTCTAGCACCAATGAATTGTTTTAACCACGGGTTCATTTTGCTTCCGTTTTTGCTATAGCTGCAAGGGCACTTAGCTGAAGGTTTAGGGTCAACTGTTCACCGACATCGTCACGTGCTGTAATTTGTGCCCTAACTACTCGTATTCCCAGTGGATCCTTTTCTAAATTGTACAAAAATCTTGTTATGGCCCCAAGGTTGCCTGTTGCCTCCAAGTTGCATTCAAGAATGGCAATTTGCTCTTGGGATTTAGCATCGGTTGGTCTTTGCCATTGTGGTTTTACAGCTGATAGGGTGAGTTGGCTCTCTTGAGCCCAACGCTCTATCGTTTTCAAAAACTGATCTTCCGCCGTGGAGATTTGACCAGAAAGCATATTCGTTCTCATTCTATCCCATTGTTCAACTAAAGCAGCCCGTCGCTCAATCAAAGCTGTACCTTGGTGAAATTTCTCCTTCAACGATGCTATCGTTTCTTCTCTGGACTTCCACAATCGAATCAACGGAGTAACTACTATTCTATCTGTCAGCAGCAAGCCTACAACAACTGCTGCCAGAATAACCAACAACTGTTGTCGGTTGGAAATTTTCATTTTGAATTGCGTGAAGTTTGTTGCGGCTTAGCAATCCATTCAAACCTAAACGTAAATTGGACGGGTGAGTTCCCTCGAGTCTGATCTACGTGTACAGATGCAATTTCGCGAGTCCCCCGTATGCGTTCCAAGACTCTGAGTAAACTAGCGTTGTCCCGGGCAGTCCCAGAACAAATCACCAAACCAGTATCACGCATTTCTATCGTTCGCACAGAAACAGTGCCTTCCTCTGGAAAAGCTTCTGACAAGCGTTTCAATATCATCAAGGTCCGGAATGAATCATCGAACCATGGCCGGTACTTTCTTATTTGTTGCTGCAAATATTCTACCGTTTTCACCTGGGGCTCAACCGATGCCCACTTTTTCGACCAATAAATAAGCCACAACTCTTGTGCTAGGAAAAGCAAGCCTACTAGCAACACCAATGCGCCGGCTGCAGCTCCGATTTTAAGGAATCGCCCAGCTAGATACTTATTAATAAACTGCTCAATTGGTGAAATCCGGGGAGGTAAGAACTCTACTTCTAACTTACGACCCTTCAATATACTCAACCCATGTGCCACACAAGCCTTAGCAGGGAATTTTTCCAAATCCTCGCCTTTCTCTCTAAAATGGGTAACCACTTCCACCACGTACTCACCGCTTAATTGCCTTTTAAGTTCTTCGGCCAAGGGTTTCATCATTTGATCATGCCCGTATACTTGGATTCTGCGCAATTTTTGCACTATAGGGGGTGGGAACTGTGCAAGTGTTAATCGGAGTTCACGGATAACGTGACCTAAATCCGAATCGATTCGAGCAATTCCCTCTATGACTCGCAAGGCAAGTACACCGGCCTGAACTAACACAACTATGCCAATTGTTTCTGCGGTGGGATATAAAACCACTTTCGGTTCCTGTGATTCTTCAACTGTTTTAAACGCCGTGAGTCCCGAAGTGAAACTTCGAGGTATTAGACCTGCTAACTCCAAAATACTCTGCAATCTTTGCACATCTGAGCGTAAAACTCCAACTCCAGCACAAATCCGATCATGTTCAGTCACACGAGTAATTAAGTAACTCAAATGCAAAGTCTCTGCAGGGTAAGGTAACTCACGTGTGGCTTCTAATTCACAAAATGACATTACATCTTCATCTGGGACTTCTTTTGGGACGTTCAATGAGAACGACAACATCCAACGCATTGGCAGGCAGACTACGCACTGTCTATACCTAATACCGGCAGACTCCAACTGGCGTTTTATTTCTTGGGCCACTAATAAAGGTTCATCTGTTGTGATGTTTAATGAAAGTGGTAAATAGGCAGTTTTTTCCAAAACCACTTTTCCATTGGCCCGCCTGAATGCGGCTACGCATAGATTCCCCTCTTGAAACTCAATAGCCAATAGTTTCCGCGGAATGCGCTGATGCATTCCCGGAATTAACATCAACCAATCGATCTTCTTGATTTGATTTAAGATCGTCATTGCGATTTATTTACATGCTAGCAAGGATCGCGCCTGTTTTATTTGCTCACGTATTTCTGTTCCTAATGCCCATCCTAAGTGTGTAAGATCCTGGCAGAACACTATACTTGGTGTCCCGGCCGAAACATCAAACACAACCCGCACGCGTTTATATCCACGTCCAAAGCGACCAACTGCCACAATATCGGCACTAAATTGGTAGCTTTTCACACTCAGGTAAGGGGCTGCTAACCTGGCGTTTTCTGGTCCCAAAACATCTACTATCCAGGCAATACACCTAAGCTTTTCAGGGTGTGAAATCCTATATGCCACCAAACTGGGGGCGTATTGGACTCCTATACCAGGGATACAAGCGAGGACGGTTTCTGAAGCGGTGTTGACGTTTACTAGCCCTTCTATAAATGGGGCATTTGTAACAGTGATCTTGTCGGAGATCTGGCTAAATTCATCGAATGACATACCACTGCGGAGATAAAAATCTATCACACTTGTAAAACCTGGACTGGTTGGTTGCACAGGGGGAGCACCTGACTGTGGGGGTCTAGAAGTACCACTTTGAGCTGGCTGAGCCGGTCCCTGCTGCACTAATCCAAGCTGCGCCATAATTTCCGTAGCCCGAACCTCGCCAAATGTTTCTTGAAGTAGCAACGATAGGGAAGCCGTATCGTTAATATTTGTTTTACCAGAGTTTGGCTCTCGAGTAAAAACCGTCACATATTCCCATAACCCCGGATCAAGTTTCCCGTCCCGATTATCACTTGGCAGCCAAACCTCACCATCATTTTCGTTAGGGTCCAAGATCCCGTTACAATTCCAATCCTCGCCAAAAAGAATTTCCATATTAATGCCATAAACCATGCGCAATTCCTCAACAGTCTCAAATGGGGCGCTCTTTAATCGATAGGGTGGATTAAGTTGTGAATAAGTCATATCATCTACGCCACCAACAATGGTACCGCTTGTACTCTCACCGCGCCATTTGACAATTGAAGCTGCTAAGTCAGAAGTCATGTGGGGGAGCATCATTAACATCTCAGCCGACGCGGTATTCAAATTTAGTTTAGAGGCCTCGTCGACCAATCCAAAAACTGGCCTTGTAAAGCCAATCTGCCAGCTATTAGTGTCCCTGCCTAAGATCCAAAACCGGGCTTCTGCCACCGGAACATTTTCGCAAAGGTAGGTACTTACATCAGGTATTTCCCCTGGCTCATACTCGGCTAGAATCTCTTTCAAATATCTAATAGCTCCTTCGATAGCCTGCTCAGCCTGCAAAGATGCAACCCGTGCGTCCGCCGCTCTGATCTCCATTTTTACGCGATGCGAAAAATACAATGCCAGGCCTACCAACCCTGCCGTAACCCATAAAACTATTATCAAAATCGAACCTATATTCCGCAAACGCTTCGGGCTTTTGCTCCTACTCAAAATCCCCATGGAATTAAAGCTCATCATTTGCATTTGTGCTTAATCCATCGACCCGAATGGGAACCGTGATTGTAATGGTCGGGTTTTCCGTTATTAAGAGGTTTGTGTTAATCAACTCAATTTGCACTTTAACCGCATAAGGCAGAGGCCTCTCCTGCGCTGTTGCATCCCAGTAAGTAACCCATTGAACACCGTCATAAAACAGAAATACGACGTCTTTGACCCCTGACATGAGTGGTTCTACTTCGGGCGTATCCGTTAGTACGGGCAAGAGGTTACGCCACACCAAGCGAACTAGCTGTGTATCTTCGGTTGACCCATTGATTGACCCCACACAGTATACAACTCGTCGGACATTGCCCCAGGGTAGATCATCTGAAATTGTGCCTGATGCAGTATAAAATTCTGGGCTAACCTGCCGGCCTTCAAACCCGGGCACAAAAACAGTGTCAACAGAGCTTACTGTTTGCAAGGGTTGAACCAAAACACTATTTTGGCTGGGGGACATTAGTTGACTAAGATCGCGTTTTATCACTGATAGGGCGTATTCCACTGGCAATATATCTTCCGCCGCCCTACTTACCTTATTATGCAACCGCAAAACCCCTGAATACATTTCATGTAATCCAAGCAGAACGAGAGAGAACAAAACCACGGCAACCAAGATTTCAATTAGGGTAAACCCTCTTATCAAAGAGTGGTGGCCATCATTAAACCACCTTGGGCATTGCAATTCCTTTCCCCAACTTTGAATGCTTTGGATCGCCTTATCTCTCTTACCGTGTAAAAGGATCATTTTCATTCGACGGTGCTTACTAGCGTTGATAGCTCAACAGTTCGTGGTTTGTTTTGGACCGTGTAATTAACTTGGACAGTTAAAACCAAAAACGACCCTTCGTACCAATTTGAGAGATCCATTTTCCATTCGTATTTGTAAGGACCGTCCCATACCACACCTTCTTGGAATCCTTGGCGCCACTGTCCGGTGGTGACCAATTCATTGATCACCCGCTCACAAATCTGGCCAGCCACGGTTTTCCGAACCGCGTTTTGGCCAACTTCAGAGGCAAGACGTATTCCTTCTACGGCCACTGGAATTACAATGGCCATAAGCAGCATAGCTGCAAGTACTTCGGCAAGCGTAAATCCCCCAATCAGCCGATTACCGCTGGAAACCCGAGCTTGTGGTGGTTTCAATTTCATACCACGTCCTCATGTGATTGGGGACAACCGATATAGCAAACCCGTCTTTATCAACAAAAGTGATCTTACTGGGCGCGCCGATAGCGATGAATCCATCTGGCATGAATCGGATTATCTGCCCCCCTTCTAATGCTCCTTCTCGGACACCTAATTGGGAAGCCGCACCAGCCAAGCTACTTACAGACCCTTGAACAGTGATGGTAACCCCTAGCGCAATTGAAAACTCTTGGCGGTCCGGATCCTGGGCCACAAAAGATGGATCCGCAGCCAAAGCCAAAAGTCTGTTTTCGGTATCTATCTGGATAATTATTGGAATCCCCTCATTGATGGCGCGTTCGCGGGCGTAACGTGTCATTGCCAAAAACCTATTTACTTCATTATCCAGCTCCCTGCCACGGAAGAACTTTGCCAACATTGGAGCTCCCACGCTTAGCACTATACCTAATAATGCAAGCACCACTATCAGCTCAATCAAAGTCAATCCATGAACCTCAACAATTTTGGTAGGATCCTGCTTATTTTTCCTGCCTACAATGTTTGGTACACCCCGCATTAGTCTGGCAACACCACATTGCGCGGCGCTCGCCAGCAAATTATTGCCGAGTCCAATTGCCAATATCATCATCGGTATTCTCGCGACCATCTGGGCCAACTGAGTACAGGTCGTAACTGCTTGGGTTACGTTGTCCTGGGCAAACATACACGTATGGTCTGCCCCAGGGATCTAAAGGGATACCAGTCTTCATATAAGGCCCGCGCCAATTAGGTGCGTCGGATGGTTGAGTTACAAGTTCGTCCAAGCTTCGCGGATAAAAACCGTTATCCACCTCAAACGCATCAATCGCCGTACTCAAGTTTGCAATTTGAGTTTGAGCAGCAGTAATTCGCGCTTGTTGGGTTCGCCCTGTGAACTTGGGAACAACAATGGCGGCTAGCGTTCCTAGGATTACTAACACCAACAACAGTTCGATTAGCGTAAAGCCTGCTCGTGAAACGTTGGATTTCCCTCTACCGTCATAGATTCTTGATACAACCTTCATAGCGCGCATCTCCTTTCTACTTGTTAATGTATTCCTGCAAAGTGAATATTGGCAGCAATAAGCTAATGAATATGAGCCCGATTAACCCTGCCATGATAAACAACAGCACGGGTTCAGCCAATGAAACAGCCGTTCGCAATTTACGATCCAGTTCTTTTTCAGTAACATCGGCGATGCGGATAAGCTCTTTTTCGAGTCGCCCACTTTCTTCAGCGACCGTGATCATTTCTAATACGGACGAGGGGAATAACCTTTTACATTCAGCTAAACTCACACCTAGTGGTTTACCTTCCTTGACTAACTCGATGGACCGTTCCACAGCGTCCACCAGAATCTGATTGCCTATAGATCTTCGAGCCACGTTCAACGCATTTATGAGTGGGACACCGGCGTTTAGAAGTGTACCCAGCATCCGACAAAACCGCGCCATTGCATATTGGGCAGTTAACACTCCTAACATCGGCAAATTCAAAATTACGTTTTCTATCACCCTCTTCCCTCTTTCTGATCGTCCCCAGTTCCACATCGCGATGTTAACTACAATCAGACCAACAAGGAGAAACAATCCGTAATCGCGTATGGCTTGGCCCACTTGAATTACTGCTCTCGTAATAGCGGGCAATTGGGCCCCAACCCCTGCAAATATGTTCTGAAACCGTGGAATAAAGAAGGTCAACATATAAATTAAAACCCCAATCGCCAAAACCATCAAGATCATCGGATACGTCAAAGCTGAAATTACTTTGGTACGCAGTTCTTTTTCACGTTCCATAAAATCGGATATTTGGGTAAGCACCACCTCAAGGAATCCCCCTGTCTCACCTGCTTCGACCATAGCTATGTAAACCTTTGGAAACACTTCAGGAAACCGCGACATCGCTTCAGCGAGGCTAGCACCATCGACCACTAAATCGTGCAGCATTTTCCATTTTTCGCGAGCCGCAGGCGTGGCTGTTTCCCGTTGTAGAATTACCAGGGCTCGACTCAAAGACACGCCGGCCGCCAAAAGATTTGCGAGCGACCGTGTAAAATTTTCCAATTCAGCTCTAGAAACGCGTTTCCTTTCAAACAACCAAAAGCCTTTCTTTGCCGTTCCGGTTGTCGATGTTGATTGTCCACCGTTAATACGCGATTCCCCTTTAAATTTGCCATTTGACCCTTCTCGAATAGAAATAGGGCGCAGCTGCTGGGCTTCTATCTTGCGCAAAACGTCCGCGCGATCGTAGGCACTTACTTCTCCCTCAATCACGCGGCCATCTTTCTGTAGGGCTTTGTACCTAAAAACCGGCATATCACCTTAACCTAACCCCAAGCTTAGCTGCCACATCTTCATCAAACCCACCTACCATATTTTGATCTTTTGTTACCCGGAGGACTTCAGCCGGCGTAGTAATTCCAGCTCGGACTAAACGCCATCCGTCTTCTGCTAAAGTTCGCATTCCCCCAGCGCGCGCTGCTTCTCGCAACTCATCTGCGGACCGGTTTTGAAGCACCATTCTTCGTATTTCGTTGGTAATTTCCATAAACTCAAAAATTGCGTGTCTCCCAAAATATCCTGTCCCGCGACACTCTTTGCAACCTACAGCCCTGTACACCACAATGTCAGGGGGAAACCCAACAATCGCTTTAAACGCTTGAACAGGGGGGGAATCGTCTGGTTCCTTGCAATGGGGGCAAAGCACACGCACTAATCGTTGAGCTATCACTCCTTCTAACGAGGAGCTTACCAAATACGGCTCCACACCCATGTCCACCAACCTAGTCAAGGCGCTAGGAGCATCGTTAGTATGCAAAGTGGAAAATACCAGGTGACCAGTCAAGGATGCCTGAATTGCGATTTGGGCAGTTTCGAGGTCACGAATCTCGCCAACTAGGATTACATCTGGGTCGTGCCTCAAGATAGCACGCAAGCCCCTTGCAAATGTTAATCCAGCCTTTTCCGAAACTTGGATTTGGTTAACTCCTTTTAGTTGGTATTCCACTGGATCTTCAATAGTGATGATCTTGCGGCTGGCATCATTTATCTCGTTTAGTGCTGTATAGAGTGTGGTGGTTTTACCACTGCCAGTCGGCCCAGTAACCAATACTATCCCGTGGGGCAAAGTCAAAATACGACGGAACAAGCGCAATTCACGCTCGTCCATTCCCAACTCATGTAATCCACGAATCACAAGCCCGCTTTGCCGCAACAATCGTAACACTACGGCCTCTCCGTGGATCATTGGGATTACCGACACACGCACATCTACTTCCTCATTTTCTATTTTCAGTTTGATACGGCCATCCTGGGGTACACGTTTTTCGGCTATATTGAGATGGCTCATTATTTTTACGCGGGAGACAATTGCCGCCTGAAACCGTTTTATTTGCGGTGGCACAGGAACTTCCTGTAATACCCCGTCAATACGATACCTAATTCTAAGCTCGTCTTCGAAAGGCTCGATATGGATATCTGTAGCTCTTAGTTCTATTGCATCTTTTAGCACCTGGTTTACAAACCGAATAATCGATGCGTCTTCAGCTGCCTTGTCTAAGTCGGTTTCCTCTTCGCCCTCATCAACCACCTGAATAGCAGCTTCTTCTTCCAACGTATCGATGGTATCAGCCCCGATTCCCAACCGTTTTTTAATTTCGCGCTGAATAGCCTCGCTTGTAGCAAGGACCGGCCTTACGCGCATGCCGGTCATGGCTCGTAATATGTCTAACCCTTGCGTGGCTAAAATCCGACTTGTGGCTACTTCTACCCAGCCATCCACTCGCCGCAACGGCAACAATCCTTCTTTCAATAAAACTCGCGCCGGGAAAAGCGACAGTAACTCTTTGTCAGTTTCAATCTGCTCAATGTTGAGGAACGGTAAACCGTACTGTTGTGCTATCCAACGGAGCACAAACTCCTCGGATGGGGCCGGCGCGTTGCCGGACTCGGCTAGCTCTTTTTTTAACCTTTGAGCATCCAGTGCAGATAGCTGCCGCGCCTCAACCATCTGCCTTAGGAGCTCATCCCAGCCTTTTTCGCCTTGTGCCGCCATGCCCATACTTTTTCAACCTGAGTATCTAAACCGATCCAGCAACGCGCACGGTTAAAACCCCAAAATCTTACTCAATCAACCCCATTTGAAGGGCTATTGCTTCTTGTCGCAGAGTCAGTACTTTGCGTAACTCTTCCTGAGCCGCACGTAACGCTTCCTGTTTCTGTTTCCGCTCCTGACGAACTTTTTCCATCGCGGCCTTCAGTTCTTCCCTAGAAGCATTGGAATCGATCGCCTTCTGCAATGCTTCTTCAGCCGGCGAAGGTTGTGCCATTTGCCCAAAAGGACCACCCTCTGGGCCACCAAAACCACCTGGGCCTCCCCTAAAAGCTCGCATCATTCGCCGGCCGCTCACCATCATCACTTCCCGCTGCGCATCTAGGACCTTTTGAACCAACGGTCGCACAGCATCCCATTCGGTCTGGTTCGTAAAACCAAGCGCTTCTCGATAACGCTCCAGGATGCGTTCCTGCATTTGTGCGGGGTCGAACCCGCCGGGACCAAACCCAGCCTGACCTTGGCCGCGACGTCTTCCGCCACCTCCTTCATCCTGCGCACATACCGACCCAGCGCTCAACATCAGCGCTGTGGCAATTCCTGCTATCATTGTGAGTGTGATAATTCTTTTCATCTTTCCTTTAATGCTTTTTGGTTAGACTTACCTGGCGATTAACCTGACCTCATCCTGACACCCGTCAGGAGCTGGTAAAACGCCAGGACTTAAGTCTAAGCACTATATCTCGCAGCTACCATGCCAACACCGAAATGTTCCAAATCCCTTTATTTTTAGGACTTGAGCTCAAAACTAATCCCCGTTGTGCGCAAAATTTGCATACTTGCCGAGTTAATGCGCAACCTTTGCAGGGAAGGAAAGTGGCTGGCCTACAACTAAAGTCCAGGATGCGCCTTCAGGCCTGGCAATACGCCCTCGGTATACTTTACCCTCTACACTGACTGACATCTTAAAGCCCGAATGAAACACGCCCCAGTCTCAATTTCCCAAAGAAAATCACAGTCTTTTCCGAGCCACCAAGTTTAGCCTTGCAGGGTAACCTATACCGGGAATTACGCAGCTATAAACGCATACGGACGAAATATGGGCGAAATAATGTCTGACCTGATACAAACATCCATTAGGCAGGGTTGTCCAACCCCCACAAATACTCCAGTAATACTAACCTTTCGTGCGAAACTTTTTTTACAAACAAGCAGCTGGCTATTCACACCATCGGATAGTGAAAGGAATCCATGACATTTTCGTACATCAGCCGCCTCTATTTGATCGTTTTGGTGCTGGGGGCAAATGTGGTAATCTCAACGCTGTCTGGCTTAAGCCCCGGGGATTCAACTTCCACAGTAATTTTTCCCGGCGCATTTGGGAGACCTCGGACAATGGCCAATGCCAGTCCATTAAAAACTGGAATTTCCTTTGAATAAAAAGGCACATGACACGTTTGATCACCATTACAGGTGGATATGATTTCGCCGGCTCCGTGGATGAAGAACCGCACGCGGTTTTTAGTCCTAGGCACGACTTGACCGGCCGCATCTACGATTGCCGCGGTTATAAACGCGAGGTCACGCCCGTCGGCCCAAATCCGAGTCCTATCCACGGTTAATTTTACAGCGGCTGGCTCACCCGTGGTTCGGACGGTTTTTTCTGCCCAGAACTTACCGTCCTTGTAAACCACTGCCCGTAATTCTCCTGGCACATATACAACGTTATCCCAAACAAACCGATATTGGTAAGGCTGGCGTTTTTGCCGGCCCAGTGATTGGTTATTTAGGAATAGTTCTACTTCGTCGCCTGATGTGTACACGTGGACCGGGGTTAGCAAACCAACACGTTCTGGCCAATTCCAATGTGGGAGGATGTGGACCATTGGGAAGTCTGGACGCCATCGAGCTTGATACAAATAGAATCTGTCTTTGGGGAACCCACAAAGATCCAGAATTCCAAAGTACGAGCTACGCGATGGAACACGAATTACACCGGTTTTTTCCAGTTCCTCGGCTTTTTGCGCAACAACTAACGGATCAGTAAATACAAGCATTTGTGCAGAGTCTCGATCATATGGTGTCGGCTCACCTAAATAGTCAAAACCCGTCCATACGAATTCCCCAGCCACGAACGGGTTTTCATCTAAGCTCCGGAACTCCACATCAGGCGGGTTAGCCCAAGGTGGAGCATACAGGTCGTAAGAACTTACATGGAAATTTGCACGGCCTTCGAGTTTATTTGTTGAGACTGGGAAAAAGTATTCACCCCTGGAACTCACGCATGAAGCTGTTTCGCTACCAATTATGGGTTTTTGAGGGTTTGCTTTGTGGAACTCGGTATAGCGATGAGGTTTGTAATTAAACCCAAACACATCCAAAACAGTTTGGAATCCGTTGGTTTCCGATTGTGGTCTCTCGCATGCTGCAGTAACAAGGCGGGTTGGATCTTCCTGTTTGCAAATGTCCACTAGTAACTTTGCAAGTTTCCATCCATCTGGTTCACCTTGCTCTCCGACTTCGTTTCCAATGCTCCAAAGGATAATCGAGGGATGGTTACGATCTCGCCGGATCATAGCCCGCAAATCCTTTTCAAACCAATCCTCAAAAAGTAAGTGGTAGTCATTAGGGGTTTTGCCTTTCCTCCAACAATCAAATGCTTCGTCTATAACCATTATTCCCAGCCGATCGCATAGATCTAATAATTCTGGTGCAGGAGGATTATGACTGGTGCGTATAGCGTTAACGCCCATCTCTTTCAGCAACTGAAGCTGTCGTTCTAAAGCGCGCACATTAATTGCGGCGCCCAGCGGCCCAAGATCGTGATGATTACAAACTCCTTGGAGCTTAATTGGTCGACCGTTTAAGATTAATCCGCGCTCAGCATCAAATTGCACCACCCTTACGCCAAATACTGTCTCGTATCGGTCAATCACTCGCCCATTCTGTTCGAGCTCAGTTATCAGCTTGTAAAGATTCGGCTGATCGGGTGACCACAACTTTGGATCGGGAATATGGAAGGTAAGGGCAACCGTTTCATTGGAATTTGGGGGGATATTCAAATTGGTGCTGACCTCTATTATAGATGCCCGTACCACCCTAGGCATCCGCTCCAACTCATGTTTACTTTGAGAAGGCTTGAGATCTGGAACAGGCGGTGTAAGGGGTCCTAATTGCCCTAGAAACCGCACTCGGTTCCGGACACGCACCAATGTGGCGTTTGTTGTGTGATTGTCCAAGAGGATCTGGACGTCCACAGTAGCATATAAGGGTGCTATTTCCCGTACTGAAACGAAAGTCCCCCATTGGGCCACATGAACAGGATGAGTTTTAACAAGCCGGACATTCCGGTAAATACCGCCCCCGGGGTACCACCGAGACGAAGCCGGGGGGTTGTCCAATCTAATTGCAATGGTATTGGTCCGTCCAAACAAAACAAATGGTGTCAAATCTATTCGGAACGAACTGTAACCGTAAGGCCAGCCTCCCGCAAAGGAACCATTAACCCAAACGGTCGCATACGACATCGCCCCATCTACGTCCAAATAAAGCCTCCTCCCGCGGTCCTCCCACGGCACAAAAAACTGTTTTCGATACCATCCCACACCCCACCAACGCAATTTACCTGTGGCAGAAGGATACTCCTGACGGAACTCGGATTCTACGCCCCAATCATGAGGCAAATCCACCAAGCGCCAATCTGAATCATCATAGGCAGGATCAATATATGGAACGTTCGTAACTGGTTGATATGGTGGAGGGGTGTAAGCCCGGAGAACAGGGTTAGTTGTAAAATCCCCTCCTACTGCTAAAAGCCATGGCCGCAAGTTAGCGTAATTTAAATTGGAGGTACCTACAGGGTCACCGTGCTTAAAGCGCCATCCGCTATTAAATTCCTCGATCACCCGAGCATCAGCCGCTCCTATTGGAAAGGCCAGCAATATACATGACAATACTGTTTTCAAGCCACTTGCACTTCCCTCAAAAGCATATAATCTCCCCCTACCCCGTCCCGACAACTCAGTCCTATAAAATCGCAACTTCATATCGCTCTCTTTATAGTGTGCCGTAGCCCATAATAGGTCAACTATTCCTTAACCCATTTTCAAAACGCTACAGGGGGTGCCACCTAGTCACATAAAGACAGGGTGCTCGTCCAGGAAAGATGGTAGGCCCTTCTTAAGAAAACCTTATTGCTCCCGGCCTCGGTCTTTATTCTATCTGGCTAGGTACGTCTTTATGCCGGTATTCTACTTCAAGTATTTCGGGGAATGAGATTTGAACTTCGCTCATGGAGGGGCCCCGCCTCACAAGGGCATGCATATCATTAGCAGTAATACGTGTAATCCTTTCCACCACAAATAACCCTTTGGAAGTCCGGATGGTTAAGACCATATCTCGATCCGCCTCTCTCCTAACCACTGTGAAAAAACCTGAAAACCGAGTTTCAAAAAACCTGCGGTTAAACACAAATTCACCTCGTTTGAACACTTGGGGAGGCGGCAGAGGCATAAACTTCTCTTGCTCTTCTTTCTCTTTAGCTGTCCCCAATATTGTTGCTGAAGCACTGGCAACCTCGGCTGCCATTTGAGCATGTGTTTGTTCAGCTGCAGCTTTCTCTACGGCAAGTTTCTTTTCGTGGTCAACCTTAGATGGGCTAAGTAAGAAAATAATCGGGGTTATCACTGGGAACACCGCGGCCAAAGCGCAAACTCCAGCAACTGGTCGGGCGCGTACAATCGCGATTTCATATGCAGCATAAATATTCGCAAGGTATAGCAAAAGCAATATTGCCAAGCCAGGGCCTGAACCCAGCAACGCACCTAGCAAACTTTTACCCATCGGCACAGGTAGTCGAGGAACCGGATTAAGTTTTATCTCTTTTTGCGTGTTGGTCTGGGGCGTAAGCAAATCAAAGTCATCAATGAAGGGCTCAACCAGCTGTTTTAACTTTGGATTTTGGGCGAGCCGCTTTAAATCCTCTTGGCTAAACATGCTCCAATGTATGCGCGATGAGTAGGAACCATCGGGGTGGCTGATTACAGCACCGAGTTCATTAGGGGAAACCAGTTCTCCCTCCAAAACCGTGCCGTCATTTAGCTTAAAAGTGCCTGCGCCAACAGCCGATGTGAAAAGGATGTAAATGAGTCCTATCCAGGTAAAACAGTTTGATAACCGTTTGTGCATATGCCACATTTACCAAACCCTCGGTGCATTCTAAAAGAAAAAATCCACGTCTCCCAATCCAAAGCTGATAACAACGAGTTTGCCACCCACCATCCTTTTACATCCTATCGTGGGCGAATTTGACCGATCACTTCCACCAACTCTTCAATAGTCCAATTTGTTGCAATTTGAGTTAGGTGATCTGCAGCTGCACCGTGCTGCCAAACAGCGAACCGCAGCACTTCTTCCACCCGTTGTTGTAACCTCGGCTGAGCAAGGAGCCCAGAAATGTACCCAGCTAAAACATCTCCAGCACCTCCCTGGGCCAGATGAGGGTTACCCCTGTTACTCACGTATATGGGGCCAGAAGCCCGTCCTATGAGGGACAGATACCCCTTCAAAACCACCCATGTTCCCCCATACTTACTGGAAATTTCTCTAAGAGCAGCTACCCGGTCTCCCAATACGTAGTCAACGGTAGCCCTTAACATTCGCGCTGCCTCCCCTGGATGCGGTGTCACAACTCGAACTGCTTTTGAGGGGACCGGCTCACTTACTAACCAGTCCAAAGCACTTGCATCGACTATCACAGGTACATCAGCGTCACGCCAGATCCGACGGACAAGGGAAATAACTGCTGGAGATATATCCCGCGCAGCTAAACCTGGTCCAATTAAAACACCGGTAAAATCGCGTATTTCAAACTCTGTAGGTACGAGCGGTTGCACCATCGCTGATCTAAGCTGAGCAGCAATTGGCACATAAACGTTTTCTTGCGTAAAAACGGTAATTAACCCCGGCTGGGCACGTTGTGCTCCTTGAGCAGCAAGCACAGCTGCACCATGATATCCACGAGACCCAGCAATTATTGCAAGGTGACCATAGTTACCTTTGTGCGTAGCAGAAACACGTCGGGGTGGTATACCTCTAATGTCATCGCGGGTTATTAAGTACGTTTCGCTTGCGAATGGGCAAGGAATTAACCCTACATCCTGAGCTACTTCAAGCTTGCCCACGAATGGCCAAGCGCTTTTTCGTAAAAACCCGATCTTGGGTGCACCAACAGTTAAAGTAGTGTCTGCTCGTATAACCGCTCCAAAGTTGTCCCCTGTGTCGGGATGTAAGCCTGAGGGCAAGTCTACCGCAATAACATAACTACCCAAACCGTTAATCCGTTCAATCAATCGGCACCAATCTTCACTTAATGGTCTACTCAACCCGATCCCAAATAAACCGTCCACGAGTACATCAGGTGGCGAATCGAGCATGGAATCAATCTGACGCAATGCCACCGCAGGATCGACTACATTCAAGCAACTCACCTCTCGGTTGACAATGTGTGGGATGGCAGCTCTTGCATCGTCTCCATTATGACCTTTCCCTGCCAATATTAAAATCCGTACACCAGGCTCTGTAACATTGTTAATCAAATCCGCCAAAGCTTTCCCTACTCGTGCAATGACTTCTTCCTCTTTTACTCCCGCTGCCCAAGTACGATTTTCCCACTCACGCATTTGCGCAACCGATAGGAATGGTACCGCCATACACCCCCAAATTAATCCGACGACGCCGGGCAGAAAAGACTTTTAGGAAAGGGGATCTCTTAGCTAGGGTTTGTACGTAGCACACTCCAAGCACAGTCCTGCGCTGGGTAGATGCTGATCCTTCATTGGGCACGACAGTTGAAAACCCCACTGCTATTTACTAGGTAATTACCATTTTCGCGCCAACCAAATCCCAAAATGAGAGAGGTTAATCCGGGCAGTTCAAATCCGCTAGTGACTGAAATATCCCAACTTTATGGAAAAGCCCCTATTATGGATCTTTCCCTGCTAACCTAAGGAAGCCCAAACTACACATACCCTCCAAACTACGGATAACCAAAAGCACATACCCCAAAATGAAGCGTGAGTTTGTTTTCCCTAGATATTAAGCTTATAGTGGCTACTACTTGCCGGGAACCAATCACATATTTTATTGTAAGGCTTGGTTAGAAGAATGCGGGTGAATAAACGGCCATATGGATATGAAGAACAAACTATGTTTGCCATCATGGCACAAATTTTACTGATTGGATTCGGGTTGGTAACTACAGGCTGGACTCAAACGGATTTTTTCCCAGAGGAAACCCAACTTAAAACAGCTTTCACTAACACTCCCATTGACGTTTGCGGCCGGGTGGTCGACCAAAACGGGTTCCCCGTTGAAAACTGCATTGTGTGCCTAACATGTGGAGTGGCAACAAGTACCCGTGCCGACGGCAAATTCATCCTGTCAAACGCAATCCGTACCAACCAACTTATAACGGTCACCGCAGTGGGTTTTTATCCAGAAATAATACCCGTGGAGTTGTATCTTCCAACCAATCGACTGACTGTTGAACTACCACCCATAATATTGTGGCCTAGCAATGGCAATGTAATCAGGTTCCTTTTTGGAGGGGATACAGCGTTTGCGCGGCGCATGTTGGACCCGTTGGAACAAGCTGCCCGCAATGAGTTCCCAGTTGAAAATCCGGATGCGCTTATCAGCGTTTCTAATCCCCTCCCAGGCACATTGCGGGTTGTCAGCTATGTGAAGCCTTTTTTCTTATCCGTTGATTATCCTATAATAAACTTCGAATCGGTAGTAACCCTGGACCCTTCCACACCGCACTGGGAGAAAGACTACGTATATTTCACTTTGCCGGGATCATTACCCGCGCTTAAAACGCTAAACATAGACTACGTGGGGCTCGGCAATAATCACGTGTACGACTATCTAGAATCAGGTGTGTCAAACACGATTTACTATTTTAACCAGGTGGGCATCAACTTTAGCGGTCTGGGGACAAACTCAGAGTCAGCATTCACACCATTTAGGAAAACTATAAAGGGCATCCCTTGTTCTTTTCTGGCGATGACAACTATAGGCGGGGAGCAGCATTCGATTACCTACTACGCAACCTCTAACAAAGGTGGTGCAGCATACCTCGAGTTCACGAATGAAGCCATTCAAGCAATTACTGCAGAGAAATTGGCAGGCTACCTGACAATTGTCCAGGCACACGTGGGATACGAGTATACTTACGAGCCTTTACCGCAAACCCTACGGTGGTTTTATTTATGCGCTGATGCAGGGGCCGATTTAGTTATAGGACATCACCCTCACGTGGCTCAGGGTTTTGAGTTGTACAAAGGGGTCATCATAGCTCACAGCCTCGGAAACTTATTCTTTGACCAATTGCGGCTCGAAACGATGTTAGGTCTACTAGTCGTGGTAGATATGCAGGGCAATCAAGTCCGCCAAGTCTGTGGTGTCCCCGTTTACATAGAAGATTACCAGGCGAAACCAATGTGCGGTAGCATTAGATCGGTGTTCCTGCGTCGTATTGGGGAGTTCTCTCGAAACGTACGCGTATTCCCTTATGCAGATCGCGCTTGGATTTCCAAAAACCTCGACCAATACACGTTTACCGACCGATACATAGAAATCCCAGTCGTTATCGGCACTAATAAATGGAATGTAGTGGATTTGCGTACAATTTCTCTCCCAGAAGAAGCGCTCTACTGTGTTACTGCAAACACGATCGGGCTCAACATAAGACCAGGACGTGACCAGATGTGGTTCGGTGACTTTGAAGATGTGGATGTGGACGACATACAAGGCGAAGCTTCACGGTGGTATTATGGGTCTCAATCCACGCTCTCTTTGCGTTTTCCATTCCGGGGCATCAGTTCGTTATGCATGCGCCGCAGCAGCAGCACAAATATCACCACCGCCGTAATGTTCAGGAACCGGATCCGCGTAATGGGTGACGCTATCAACAAACCCAACAAAGACATTTCGCTTCTCGGGTACTTAAAAGGCGAAAATGCCGGCAAGCTTACGATAATTGCAGAATACTGGGCTAGTGAAGGATCTAACACATTTGGCCGAGAATTAGCCTACGAACATCCGGGAGGCACCTTCAATTGGGTTCAATTCACAAGCGACCTTCACATGCCTCCGGATGACCCAGAAATGACCGGGGATCCCGCAACAAATGCGCCGCGCGCCTTACGATTGACAATAAGCCATCACCCACCAGCAACTGGCGTGGGGTATTACTGGCTCGACGAACTGGCAATAATTAATTGGGAAGAAAACCTAAATCCTATGTGCAAACCGATCCTTAAAACACCGCACGAACGAAACTTTCTCCGCGTAGAGGGGGAACCAGGCGTCTATAAGTTGGGTTTAACATTTCGGTCCTACCGGCCTATTCAGGCAGACTGTGGGCATGGCCCCCACTTTTCTTTTGAAACCATGTCGCTCGACCAAAGCACGGAAAAAATTGTTTTTAAACCCACCGCAGTGGGGTTGTCAGATACGCAATGCATCGTTATCCATAACCGTGGCAATCAAGTGCTTATCATTTCCAATCCGGTTATCTACCCACCCGAAGCAAACATGTTTAGGATCCGATGGCTAACAATGCAGGGATCCGAAATAAATACACCCGATTTAAGTGTACCTCCCAATAGCCGCGCTATGATTGAATTTCAATATAGCCCGATTTCAATGGGCGAACACCAAGCAACTATAGAGCTCCACTCAAATGACCCGGACCACACAGATGCCAAGCGGATTATTTATGTAACGGGCACTGCATACGCAGATGTCCCTGTACGGAAAATAACCAACCTCCCCAACGGCGCAGTCCAAGTCCTAATTCAAGTACCATCGACGATTTCTATCACTTCAACTTCCAACTTGATGCTCGAAGATAATTTCTCCCCTGGACCCACTGTAAAAAATGTGTCTAATGATGGTTTGGTGGTTCCAGAATCCCAAAAAATTGTTTGGGGAAATGTCGTACCTAACAGCGCGCTTTCATATGAACTACATGCAACCAACATCCAATTGGTTAGTTTTGACGGCATGCTACGGTATGGCACAACCAACCTACCTATTATGGGCGAATCAACCACAATCGTTGGGCCGCCAAACGACACCGATAGCGACGGCCTTCCGGATTGGTGGGAATTTAAATTTTTCGATTCAATTACCCAAGCAAACCCAGGGGAAGATCCCGATTTAGACGGTTTCAATAATTTTCTGGAATTCGTTGGCGGGTCGCACCCCTTCGACCCAATGTCACAACCTCGGATAACCCCAACTGTAACATTGGCTTTCCAAGGCACCAATCTGCTCCAACTTACAGTTACGGGACCCAAAATAGGGAGTTACGCGATAGAACAATCCCAGGACCTATCACACTGGATCCTTCTAACCTCGAATCTTCCAGCGGGAGCTAAGATACTCTTACCCTTTGATGTCTCTTTAAAAGAAGCTAAGTTCTTCCGAGCAATCTTACAGGTCCAACCTTAAAATACGGTTGGCCTATCAAACGATAAGGTGGGTTCTAAATTAAACCATTGGTCATAAACGCCAGTTCAAACCCCTCCAAAATGTCTCAAATCCCAGTCAGTGTTTACCAAAAGTTCAGGGACTCGAAAAAGTACTTGCCACGATAAAATTTCGCACTTAGACGCAAGACCAGCGCATTCGATTTTTGCTTGGCATTACATACATTCAAGCCAAAAGTAACACCACCGGCTGTCCCATAAAAACTATCACCACACCCCCGCATCCCTGGGCAAAATTTCACGATACATACCAACTGTTCAAATGTATTAGGCCACTAACACCTCACCAAGGAAATACACACGCGTAACCTAAGTGGAATCGTAGAACCTACTCCACTGAATCACGGCCTTGGAAAGACCGGAATAACCATTCAATGGCCAATACGAATAACCATACCACTCCCAGGGATTATTACACCGGTTTGACCCTCACACTCATATAGTGCTTTATTCCCCCAACCCGCCGTGATCGAGTCCCCTAATACCACACCGATCGTTACATCTTCCACGAGAGGCAATTCCCAAAGTCATACCTCCCATATTCATCGCCCCATCATTTTCAACCTGTAAATGTAGGGTCCTTTATGATCCCGGGCACACCAATTGCCGCACAATTACCCATCACTATATTTGCCCCTATCCTAATCTTTCCAACAAATTAGGCCCAATCTCCACACCCCAAACTATCCACAGGGGCTGCTCCAATTGCTCTTAAACACAACAAACACAAAGTGCAACGGGAAAAGTACATGCTTAAACCACACACAAAAAACTAGACAGTGCAAAATAATCCTCAGCTCCCCCTTACTCAAACCTTGCATCTCAACTACCCACCTTACATCCCTAAGTCTGAACACATCCCCACCAAACAACCCCTTTCTGCGCAACCGAGCTATTCACGAAAGTAAAAACACCGCCATAAATAAATATACTTACTTCCCCGAGCACGAACTCCACTCCGTCGAAAGATAAATTTGCCACCCCTCGACCCCGCCAAACCATTTACAAAAACCGAACTTCTATTCCAAGAGTACCACCAAGAGTGGAAAGCATTATCGCCCAAGGCCTAGCTCAAAAAACCAAATCGCGATACAATTTGGGGTGGTCAAAACACATCACAAGCTGTTTTATTAACACTAATCTTTCCCAGGGAGTTCGGCGCGGTCACTTGAGAATCAATCGGAAGAAAACGTTTGTTTTGTTGTATAGAATAGGGATGCTTACGATGTTTGTATCACGCGATCCAGTATCGGGAGGGCAATCAAACCACTGGGTTGGATCACCTACATTTACAGAGTTAGATTGCAAAGTCCAACCCAAGTGAGTAGTCGGCCAGGCAAGCTCTAAAACATCTTGCTTCACAGTGAACGTGATATTTGTAGGAGTAGTGGAAAGTAATGGTTGCACGCTCTGGACGATAATCCGGCCATCAATACTAAGGCGATCGATCCAAGTGTACCTAACTTTGTTAACATAATCATTCGTAGGTAGGATCACTTTGCCAAAGACCCGCGCCCGATCAAACAATTGGAATATATCTCCTGCGACTAATGCAGGACCAACATTTGTTACCTCCAAAACTCCGTTTCCACTGTCGAAAGTGCCTAGTACGTGGATGGTGTCGTTCTTCTGGGCAGGATTCATTCTATCTAATTCCATTCGCAGTGTCCCGTATAAGGTCAAATCGCTTTCTATCCTTATTGAGCCGAGACCCCGACCAGGCGCGAGCACACCATTGGGTAGTACTGTGACAGGTCCAGCAAACGTACCTATGCCTCCCAACTCTCCGGACACCACAGTATTGGAAGAAGCCCCGTTATAGCCGTCAATATATAATGTGCCAAACCCGGTTTTTACCAATACGCCATTTAGTATTGTACCCGCAAGGATCCCTGTCGCGGGCCAGTCCACATGAATTTCCTTAATACCGCCTCCAAGGTCGATCTGCCCTGAAAGTGTCAATGGATAGTTGCCGGTGATGACAAATGCTTGGCCGGCTGGATTCAGACGTATCTCATTCGCAACAGTGCGAGGCCCACCGTATGCAAATACAGCTGTGTAAGTGGCGTTGTCCTGATTTAATGGACCAGTACCAATCGGCCCAGAGATAAGTATTCCGTCCAGGACAATGGAACTCACCCCGAAGCCTAGGGCACCTTCGCGCAATAATGTGCCGCCAGAATAAGTGTTTTGAGCATTAAAGACAGTCGCACCTGTGTAAGAAGGGTTACTCGCTGTCCACCGTCGTTGGTAAACACCTGGTCCTGAAATTACACCATTGAATATTTGGGTACCTGTAACGTTGTATCACTGTAGTACATTGTTGATCACTAATGGGCAATCCACAATTAAGTCTGGCGAATTAAACCGTATTGTCCCGGACAGCGTTAGTATACCCTCGCCTTGAACACGGTCGGTATTGAGTTGTAACGTACCTGTCGTGGCAATCTCAGAATTGGCTATGACCCGAATTCTGTTATCAATGTTAAGGGATCCAGCTGCGAGAACTCCGCTGCTGAGAGTTATCTGACCAGTACCTGCTGCCTGAGGATTCAATAGGATTAATGTGCCTCCGTTGCTAACGATTGTCCCACCGCTATAGGTGTTAGCCCCTCCTAGCGCTAAACTCCCACTTCCCGCCTGCACTAACACGCCAGAACCTGCGATGGCGGACGTATTCGTAAATGAATCGGGTCGATTATAAACTAACACGCCATGATTTGTAATTGGGCCAACACCCAGCGACCCGCTGGAACTAAATCCATCCCCTACTACGATCCGCCCTTCTCCAATCACAGTAGGTCCAGCGTAGGCGTTATTGTTGAAGACATATAACGTCCCGGTATTAGACTTTATTAAACTACCAGCGCCTACAATTCCAAACCCACCGCTGGACGTGAAGCTATAATCTTTTTGAGCATTAACGATGACGGACTTGGGCGTAACATCTATTTGGATGACCACTGGCACGTTATTTGACCCGGAATCTTCAAAGATTGCAATGTCACCGCTTGCAAATGCACACAGCCCTGATCCGTCCCGCCAATTAAGCGCAACAAAATCCCAACTGTTCTGCACGCCATCCCCACGCCAAATTAATTCCCGGCCGCCAGGTACCCCTGTCACGTCTAAGAAAACCACTTTATTAACAGTATCAGCTCTTAACTTCAGAGTACCTTGCTGCGGGGGATGTACAAGGACGAGGTTAGCCACATCACCGATTAGCGTGCCTCCCCACCGATAAAGAGGGTATCTACCATTTGGGATGACGCTTGCCACAGGAACCAACTTGACCTCTATTAACCCACTTAGTTCCAAATCGCCCGCTACATATATGGAGTCATGCACTTCAGGCTCAGAAATCTCAAAAACATTGGTGACAGTCAGCATGCCAGACATTGAAAGGTTATTGGAGAAAGTCAATGTGCCCACGCCCAAGCCTGGTAACAAAGTGCCTGCCTGAAGAGCCACGTTACCAACCACACATCCATTACCGCCCAATGATTGTTGTGGCAAAAGCGTGAATGGAATAGCCAAATCTGCAACGTCAAATATTGCTCCACTTAATACCATTATGTAATTTGTGGCACCGCTCAACGCAGCATTTCCGGCTAGTGCCAAAACCCCGTTACTAATAATTGTCATTCCAGTGTAAGTATTGTTACCGGTCAGAATGAGCTTACCAGTTCCAACCTTCACTAAATGCCCAACTCGATCAGCGAGATTATTGTAATTCTGGACACTGCCTTCAAACATCGTAGAATAGTTGAGGTACCCAATTTCCCAATAAAGCGATGTACAATCCGATTTTTCGCTGGACTGAAACCTTGTAGAGGGCCCACCTTTCAATGCACCAATTTTTACTCGTGTGGGAGTTACAGTGGTCCGGAAGCTGAAACGGCCTCCATTCGTACCGGTATTAAGCACTAGGTGGCCCAGGTCATACACTGAAGTGCTCCCCAAATCGATCCGAACATTACACCCGCTCGGGCTATTAGCACAATCTATCTCGCCATTGAACGAAGCAAAGGCGGTCGCAGATCCTCCTCCTAACGTTAGTCGCGCGCTTGCGTGAACGAGCAATGTTCCATTTCCTTCGAATGCCCCTGTCAGACCGTCGTAATTCCCATTTGTAGAAACGATCCAACCACAACCTACTATTCGGTTCCGAAAATTCAGGGTGGGCCCTCCAGAAATGACTCTAATTCCGCCTCCCCGGTAAATGACTGTTTGTGGAGACGAGATAGTATTTAATGCACCTCTCGAATAAGGCAGCACCAAACCTTCCTCCAAAACAACATTGGAACCAAGTTGGTTTGTAGCAGTAAGCGTCATAGTTCCTGCGCCCCGTTTGATAAGCCCTTGCGACGTCACAATTGGTGTCAAAATGCGCACGTCATTGGATGAATCCTGCCACACACTAATCGGGGCCACTGTAATAGTTGGTAGCCCTCCCTCATTCGTGAGCATCAATGCGCCACCTTCCAAAATCCAGCCACCCGGAGTAAGCTTAATGTCTGCGTCACCGAATACAAGATTTCCCCCCTGCGTGGCAGTAAGGCTAATAGTTCGAATAGCGGTTATGTCATTAGTAAAGAAAGCCGTTGAGCCTGGTCCTAAGGGGGACTATGCCATTGACCCAGTTTTAAGGATCCGCCCAGAATCCATTTGCGTCTACTTTCCATGCACCATCGGCTGGGTACGCACAGTGTGAAGCTAAAAACACTAAGGCGGGTACAATTGATTTAGTTAAGGTTTTCATGGTTACCTGCGTGGGAGCCGTAACAACGAAATTTTACGCCCGTAACGGAAACCAGTCAATAGACCACACGTTATCCCCATACCGCATAAGAGGAGAAACCTATACGCACTTTACCAAGCCACATTGAGGTTTAGGTCCTATTAACTTTTCCTGCCGTCTATACTTGAGGGCATCCTTTACACAACGATCCCTTACACTCCGCTGTGTACCTAGCCCAAAACGCTACAATTTACGCACTGACCGGTGAAGTTCCTCAGTGTTTTCCGTTTTTAACAAGCGCGAGGAAGGCCGTTAATGGTTTTCCAAAAACCCTATTAATTTTCTTAGCCTAGCGGGATGACGAATTTTTCTAAGGGCTTTTGCTTCAATCTGGCGGATACGCTCCCGAGTCAAGCTGAACTGCTTACCAACTTCCTCTAGAGTCCGCACGTATCCATCGACCAATCCAAATCGAAGTTCGAGCACTTTCCGTTCACGCTCAGTTAAATTCTGAAGTATTCCATTTAGCACCTCGCGAAGCATATTAGAACTCACGGCATCGGAAGGAGCTTCCACCGATTTATCTTCAATGAAGTCACCCATGGAGGAATCTTCTGCATCACCAACGGGAGCTTGAAGTGAAATCGGTTGTTGAGACATTCGTAACAACGCGCGGACCCGTTCTACAGGCATGTTAACTTCAAATGCGATTTCCTCTGGGCTAGGCTCGCGCTCCAGCTCCTGATGTAATCGGCGCTGCACTTGTAAAATTCGACTGATGGTTTCAATCATGTGGACAGGGATTCGGATAGTGCGTGCCTGCTCCGCAATTGCCCGAGTAATTGCTTGTCGTATCCACCAAGTTGCATAAGTGGAAAACTTAAACCCCCGCGAATACTCAAACTTCTCGACCGCGCGCATCAATCCTATGTTCCCTTCTTGAATAAGGTCCAAAAGCGACAGACCACGATTTGTATATTGTTTTGCGATGGACACTACTAATCGCAAATTAGCTTGGACCATTTCCTCTTTTGCGCGGGCGGCTTCAGCTCGTGCGGCCCGTATTGTCTCCATAGCCTTTTTGAATTCATCCATCCGCATACGGGCAAATCGCTCCAAGTCTAACAACTGATTTTGCTCATCTTTTCCGTTATCTGAGTGAACACACGATTGGAATCGTTCGTAAACGTTCTCGGCTATTTGATAAACCTCTTCCAGAACCTCGCGGCGGAATCTAAACTCAGGCAACAGCTGAAGTATCTTACTTTGGACACGCTCATAAGCTTTGCTTAGGTTTTCTTGGTCATGTTTTGACCGTGAATTGCGAAGTAGCAAGAACCTTTCATCAGCCAACTTATCCAACCGGCGAAGAGTCTTCACCAACTCTTTCAGCCTTTTCAAATACCGTTTCTTGTTTAAAGAAAGTGAATCAACGACCACACGATCAAGACGCTCTCGCGGAGGATGCGCAAGGAGTTTTTCCGACACGGCTATATATTCTTTGGCTGTGAAGCCCATTCGATACAAAATATTACACTCCTGTTCTTCGGCTTGCTTTATGCGCTTACAGATTTCCACTTCCTGATCTCTAGTTAACAAAGGTGTTTGAGCCATTTGCTTGAAATAAAGCCTAATGGGGTCATCCAGGGTATCCACATTTTTGGCAGGTTCATTTTCAGCAAGGTCTCCCACTCCCTCTACACGCGTCACCTCAGTGTCATCTAGTACAGGAACCTCCAACTCATGAAGTTTGTCATAGATCTCTTCCCATTGTTCTCGGGTAGGCTCAGCCATCCCCAGGATTTCACGTACTTCATTGTGGGTAATATATCCCTGCTCATGAGCGCGCCGAACGATTTCCTTCAATTTGGCTGCAATGAGCTCATGTTGATCACCTGGATTTTTGTCCCTTCCGTTACCTTTTGCAAGAGAACCTCCCCTGTCGGAATCATGGTAGGTGTTGAACCCCTGGGGATTAATTTTTATTTTTCTCCCGCCGGTTTTACCGTGTCGCGCAAGGCTGGAGTCTCGAGTTTTCTTTTTAATCTTCTTTTGACTCATGCGAACTCCGGGCATAGGGCACAAATTCCAATTTATAAGCAACAGGGAGAGAAGATCCGACAACACGCTCAATATCAACTTCCCCACATATAGAGTCAAGCCTAACTACGTACTTGTGCCCAATCACATTGAACCAATCCACTAATCGCGGGGCAAGCTACTTTTCCTGCACAAAACACCGCAAGCCATCAAATTAGGATGCTGGTTAATTCTAATTCCGAGTTGCCTCCGTATGCAGACATTTTGCAACCCCAAACTAAACCGCGCGTCTTAAAACAAGGGAATTCACATCCGAAACCCTTTAAACAAATACCCTTATTGAGGGACCGAGGAGGGGTTGGCTGCTAACTATATAATCCTGCAACGCACAATCTACAGACTCTGTTTTTTGGATACGAGATTCGTAACAAAGCCCTTTCTAATGCAAAAAGACTCACAATTAACCGGAGGCCGCTGGAAATAACTTGCGTAAATGAGGTAGTTTTGCTTTCTAAGCAAGCTATTTAAATTTATGACGTAGTAGTGGGTATTGAACCGGGACAATTTTATAGGCCGCATGGCAGTTTGCGGATCGACTATAAGAAATCTTTAAATCCACAACAACTTGCGGCCGTGACTGCCCCCGATGGACCCGCCCTTGTGATTGCGGGTGCCGGATCGGGTAAGACCCGCACACTGACATACCGAGTTGCATATCTAATCGAGCGGGGTGTACCTCCTGACCAACTGCTCCTGCTGACATTCACAAATAAGGCCGCTGACGAAATGATGAACCGGGTTAAATTGCTACTGGGGGCTCAAATTGTATGTCCTTGGGGAGGCACATTTCACTCGGTTGCAAACAAAATCTTGCGCCAGCATTCCCATTTGATCGGGTACAATAACAACTACACAATCCTTGATAGAGAAGATTCTTTGGATTTGGTCAAAGCCTGCTTAAAAGAACTCGATGTGGATATCAAACCAAAAGTTGGGCCACGAGCAGAGGTAATCACCGAGATAATTTCAAAAGCGGCAAATACGGCAGCATCCATAGAGCAAACCATCCAAAACGAATATCCGTACCTCACCCCGTACATCTCGCTCATAAAACAAACATCTGCACTATATGAGCAAAAAAAACGGGAATCGAATCTGATGGATTTTGACGATCTACTGGTAAAGTGCAAATTGCTGATGGAAGAGTTTCCTGAAATACTCCGGCATTATCAGGAGCGTTTTCAGCACATCCTAGTTGATGAGTATCAGGATACCAATAAGCTCCAAAGTGAGCTGGTGGATTTACTGGCTTCCCGACATAGAAACATCATGGTAGTAGGCGACGATGCCCAAAGTATTTACGGGTGGCGTGGCGCCAATTTCGAAAACATACTTACGTTTCCAAGTCGGTATCCTGGCACAAGAATTTATCGGATAGAATACAACTACCGCAGTACCCCAGAGATACTAGCAGTGGCAAATGCTAGTATCGCAAATAACCCAGTCCAACATAGAAAAAAACTAACACCAATCCGCCCAGCCGGGAAAAAACCCACGCTAATAATATGTCGCGATCCGATCCAACAAGCGTGGTTTATAGCCAATAAAATCCGGGAATTTCGCGAAACCGGATTACGATTAGCTGACATTGCAGTCCTTTATCGATCCCATTTCCACGCAATGGAAGTTCAACTGGAACTTACCAGGGCAGGCATCCCATTTGTCATTACTAGTGGAATAAGGTTTTTCGAGCAAAGCCATGTAAAAGACGTCACCGTATATCTAAAACTACTGGTTAATCCAAGGGATGAATTGGCTTTTCGCCGGTTAACGCTGATGCTGCCTGGTATCGGCCCTAAAACATTTGATAAATTGTGGCGCGCATATTTAAGTAAATTGGAAGCTTTAAAAGGTCCTGAGTGTCAAAATGGCCCATCGAATGATACAAACTCACGATCCCAAGCATGGGAAAGCCTACCCGAAGTGCTAGCAGCAATTAGTAACCATGTGCCATCTCCAAGTAAAACTGAGTGGGCAAAACTGGTCGGGCTTTTCAAAACAATCCAAGCCCTTGGCCCCCAACTTACGCCAGCTCCTATAATTAGGAAGATAATGGAGGCGTACCTCGATAACTATATTCGGCTAACTTACAGCAACTATCTTCAAAGGCTTGAGGACATTGATGAGCTGATTGCATATGCTGAGCAGTTTAAGTCAACCAACGATTTTTTGGCACAGCTTGCCTTGCTAACAAACTTAGAATCCGAAGAAACGCTCATAGCCACATATGCAACAGATGCAGTTAGACTTTCGACCGTTCATCAGGCAAAGGGTCTCGAATTCGAAGTGGTGTTTCTGATCATGTTATGTGATGGACTCTTCCCAAATGCACGTGCGATGGGTATCCCGGGTGGATTGTACGAAGAACGTCGACTTTTCTATGTCGGTATAACCAGAGCAAAAACCCACCTCTTCATATTTTATCCTGAATGTCGGCGTAGCCCAGGAAGTCAGGGGCTCGAAACGCTAGAAATAAGCCGATTCCTCTCGGAAATCCCTTGGGAGTTGTTTGAAGTACTTGACTTAAGATCGTATAATACCCCGGGCTTTTATTCCTCCTTCGTCAGTTCTTAATACCACGGGCTGGTATTGTATTCCTTTTCTCTATACCTATGATCTTGATAATTGTTTCCTGTAGCACGGCTGCGACATCTACAGTGCTGCTGACCAATCTAAAACTACAATCTAACAGCAGGGTAAGCGCTTGAATTAACTCCTCCTTTGTGTAGTTTTGGGCGTGGATCATAGCCCGGTATAACACAAAGGAATGCATTTTCAGCGGGTTGATCCTTTCATCCTCAGGCCAAATGTCAACTGGGATGTGTTTCAACTGGGCTTTGAACTGTAGATAGCTCATGCGTGGGTTGACATACCCTCGTTCCAACAAACCCTGAGCTAATAACATTTGCCGTATTTTCGAAACCAAACCATATAACAGACCTAGTTCCGAATATCCACTTTCACGTTCCATTTCGTACAGCTCCTCTTTTAAATGCTTTAATACCTCGGGCAAGTTGCGTTCCCCCAGCGCATCGGCCAGCGCAAACGCCTTTGCATAGTGTCCTGTTGGACATACTGTTCGAACGTCATCTACGGTTACCTCAGGAGCTTCTCCGACATAAAGTGAAAGCTTTTCTGCCTCGTTATCGAGAGCAGCAGCATTAGGCCCTACACGGGTTATCAATTCGATAATTGCCGCCTCAGAAATCTGCTTGTCCCTCAGAGCGAAAGCACGACGAATAAACTCAGTAGCTATAGTTTCCCAATCGGGGAGATTGGGACTTAACAAAGGTATTTCTTCCACACAACCTATTTGCTCAAGTACTTTCACAATCGCCCGACGGCGATCCACTGATTCTGCCGTCAATAACAAACGGATTGGAACCGGGTTGTCCCACTCCGTCCCATGCAATGCCTTTGCCAAAGCTTCTAGTTCCTTTGCGTGTACATTCTTATGGCCCGCAATGCCCTCTGCCCCCTTAATACTGTTGCTATCCCCACCACGAGTCCCTCGGTCCCCTCCCAACAAAACTTCGAAGTTGCGCACCCAAACAACTTTTGCGCAGGCAAACAATCCGTACGTCTGTAAGGATGACATGATTCGGCTAACGTATCCTGATATGGCCGTACTACTTTTACTCTCACACTCAATTATTTCTACCTCGCACTCACCAATTTCTTTCTTCCACAAATCGAGAAGTTCTTGGGCTCGTGTACGCACAAGATATGGATCCCCATAAACTAAAAAAACAGGTGGAGTTTTACTCCTTCGCGTCGCACCCATAATAACTTCAAACCTTTTCCTCGCCTGATTCACCCTGAGAATCCTCTGAGTCCTCCCTAGCTTGGTTGATCTGGTCTAGCAACTCGCTCATATCCTCCACCTCTTCAAATAGAGTAGCACTAACGTAGATAGGGCGCTTATTCGCAATTGCAAGAGCAATGCAATCACTTGGTCTAGCATCAAGCTCTACGATCTTCATTCCCAACTCATTCTCAGCCTTCAAAATCAACCGTGCATAGTAGGTCGATTTGCGTAATTCAGTAATCACTACGCGTTCGACTGTGATATTGAACGCCTTGAAAATGTTGTTAATCAGATCGTGGGTTAAGGGCCTCTCTTTTGGGGTCTCGTTAATAAACATGCTAATTATGGCTGCCATCTGCGGGTCCACGTTTATCACAAATACCTTTGAGTCGTTCCCTATAAAAATCGCGCATGTGTTCCCCATTGGCACGACCCCCTTAATCTCGACCGGTATAACCTCGTTTTTCATAGTCTTAATGTAAGCAATCCTTGTTGTGAAAACAAGCCACATGACAAATGTCACATCCCTATGGTACTTATTTACTTTAATTGCGTCCTTCGGCAGCTTATGTTAAAAAGACTAAGCAATGCCCGTACGTCGCGCTAATTTCTAAATGTTTACATAATGTGGGTTGACTTAGCACAACGACAAAGATTCGAACAAAAGTTTATCCTAACAGAAGAACAGGTCCGAGTCGCTAGAGAGATTATACGTTGCTATTTAAAGCTTGACCCTTTCGCCCAATCATCCCCCGACAAACGCACATACACGGTACATAGCCTGTACCTAGACTCGCCTGACCTATTAACCTATTGGGCATGGGTGTGTTGTGAGAAGCGGCGGTTCAAACTTAGGCTCCGATATTACAACAGCGAATCTGATTCAATTGTGTTTCTGGAAGTAAAACAGCGGGAAAACAACTGCATACTAAAATCCCGTGCCCCCCTTCTTGGAAAAAACGTACGTCTTGTTATCAACCAAGCATTGGCTGACCCAACTTACCTTGTTCATCAAGGGCCCGAGCAAGTCCATGCTTTACGGAAGTTTATGCGGCTAATGTGCGGCCTTCATGCAAGGCCTATACTCCACGTGTGGTATTCCAGAGAAGCTTGGATGTCACCAAGTGGGAATTCACTCCGGATCACCTTCGACCGAGCCATTAAAGCGGAGCTGGTTAACGGAATTGAAATTAAACCGGTTGGCTCTACATCAGTCGCCCCATACGGCGACAAAGTAATTATGGAAGTTAAATTCACGGATGCTTACCCAGCATGGGTCTCCGATTTAGTTAAGCAAATTAACGCCGTTTCAAGTGGTGCGGCAAAATATTGCCGATGTGTCGAAGCGCTTTACGGACAAACCCGACTTTTTCAAGCACCACCCAATGTGCAATTAAGACTGGAACAACTATTACGAAATGCGTAAGTTATAATCAGGGTGGCATAAATCACCAACACTCGTAAGCTTATGATAAATCAATTGTTACAAGGTGATTTTGGCCTTGCCCCTACTAATTTGGCCAGCTTGGTTTTAGGGCTTCTCTTGGCTTTGATTGGGGGACACTTACTCGCATGGATTTACATGGTGACTCATTCAGGACTATCTTACTCAAGCTCCTTCACCCGCTCGTTGGTTGTGATGCCAGTAGCAGTATCATTAGTGATGAATGTTGTCGCCAATAATATTATTGTTGCGTTTGGAATGATGGCTGTGTTCGCCATTGTCCGGTTCAGAAACTTGCTTCGCGACACCCTAGATACAACCTACATACTTTTAGTGCTCGTCTTAGGAATGGCCACTGGGAGTCAGAAATTTACGACCGCCATCGTTGGGTTAGGAATAACAGTATTGGTCTTACTTTATTTGTGGGTAACTTCTTTTGGTACGAGGCGCCGCTTTGATCTCGCTTTGCACTTACAGCTGGATACAACTGCAAACAATCTTACTTCTTTGGAAGCTCTTCTGCGTCGTTATACACGTAAGCTCAATCTTACCACCAAGCAACCAACCACTGAGCAGCCCAGTGTCATTTCCCTTTCTTATTTACTGTTGCTACGAGATCCTGCTCGAAGGGAAGAGTTGATCGCAGAACTACGCGCCCTACCCGGAGTTACCGCTGTTAGCGCAGTACCGATCGGAGATGAACTCGAAATGTGAACTAATCCCAATACCTCCAAAAGAACAATGGCGATATTTTAAAACGCGGTATCTACCGCTTGTTGTATTTTCCGCCCTCGTTATTTTAGCTGGGTGGATCTGGAAATCCTATGTAGTTCCTCCCACCATCGTAGGTGAGGTCTTACCGACTCGCGTAAACATAATAAGTGGCGTTGATGGCATACTTGAAGAAATCGCAGTGGATTTACTGCAACAGGTAACTAATGGTCAAGTAGTGGCGACCGTACGCACACTTGACACTGAAACAGTTTTGGCTGAGCTCGGAGCAATTGAAGCCGATCTAAAGCTTATGCAGGCGAGAATGGACTTGGATAAAATACGGAACTTGGATTCATACACCAGACTCCATTTGGACCTGCTAAATGAACAACTGGCGTTGGAAGTGGCAAAGATAAAACTCCAACAGGCCGAAGCCGAACTTGAACGAGCACAAAAGTTGTTAGAAGCTAACTTCATCTCTCGTGGCATGGGCCCTAACCGGAATGACTTTGGTTACGACGTGGCTGTGCGGGACCGAGACGCGTTGCAAGCAGAGGTGACTGCGCGACAAAAACACATTGAGGAACTCAGGAAAGCCTTGTCAGAACTCCAAATTGCTGGAGCAAACCACCTTTCCCAAATCGACCCTGCTATCACCCAAGCAATTTCAGCTCAACAGGAACGTCTCAAAAAACTCTACCGCCCCATCCCATTATGCGCTCCAATTGATGGGTTCGTGAGCGCAATCAATGTAAAACCCGGCCAAAGGATTGTCCGCGATCTACCAATAATGACTATAAGCGCGTCTAAGTCCGATAAAATCATGGCGTGGGTGAGATACCCTTACAAATTGCGGCCCCAGCCAGGACAAAAGTTATTGGTAAGAAAACTCGCCCCGGGCGAACCTTCTTTTTGGGCAACTGTAATCTCAGTGGGCCATCAATTAGAACCAATAAGTCCCACTGCTTTGCCATACCTCCGGGTCGCGCAACAAGTGGAATTTGGCTTACCATTTTTGGCTGCGATACCCACTAACGTGACAGTTGTCCCAGGCGAAGCTATTTTGATCGCACCATAGCAATCTTGTTTATAGGCTGTAATTTCATTTAACTACCTACTTGGCACAAGCTATCATATTTGGGATTCTTACTTTGCCCTTGTGTTACCACGCATAAATTTTGCAAACGCAAAGCACACCCCCAAAACTACCAGGAAGGGTTGGTAGTAACTAACACGTACTAAGAGCCAATTTCTTTCGAGACCCAAAAAGTTTAACCCTTCCACTTTTGGGACAAAGAGCTCAAAAACTTGTATCGAGACAGCGCCCAAAATCAGAAAATCAGCACAATGCCCCCAAAATACTCTCAACTCAAACCCAATCGCTAAATCCCCTTATCGAGGGTCGGCCAGGAATCAGTAAGGTTGGAAACCCGTTAAATCCCATTACCCTGTTCATACACTAAACTAGCTGGAATTGGCCGTGCATCTTATTAACGCTCACCTATAGTTTTGGGCAGGCAACGCGATCTAGATTAATCAAGATCCAAAAGGACAAAAATCCTATTTTATATCTCGCCCTCTACCAAACGTCTACCTTCTCACTATCCGCGTGAAAAAATTTTCTCCGCTAGTTTGTCAAGGAAAGAAGTTAATTTATCCTAGCATGAGTCCACCCTATCCCCACTGCTGTTATTGGACTTTGATTAAGCCTGCGTGGGTTGCAAGTATTCCTAAACCGACGAAGTACATGAGAATTAAAAGCGCCCCAATTGGACGCGGGATTTTACCCACAGAACCCAAGAACATTATTTGCAAAATTACCCCACCCAAAAGTGCTATAAGCCCCCCCAAAACCATATCTGTTTGTAAAGTAATTGCCTTGCCACCCATAAGAAGAAATACAACTAAGCAAAACGGAATACACACGTTTGCGTCCGTGGCCTGAACACCGTATACAATCTCTGGTTTCTTTTTCCAACCATAGTAGAAAGCAACCATTGCGTTAGGAATTGCAGTTATTAATCCTACAACAATCCCTAACGGCGCACCTTTTTGAACACCCACACCTCCTTTAAAGGCGTACGTGATCAACCATTGAGCGGCTTCACCACAAACCACCGCACCAATTAAAACTAAAGTGATGTTTAGGACCAACCGCCAGGTCACAGGTTGTTTCTCGGGTTTGTTCACTTTCAACGCTTCGATCAAATAGATAATTTCCCAAAATATAAATGTTGCTAAAAGGATGAGAGCATCTGAAACACTCAATTGCAATGTATTCGACTTAGGCTGGAGCAAGCTACGTCCTTGTCCCCGCTCGATCCCTATTACCCAGACCAAACATGTAAAGAACAAAATCGCAATCAGGGCGGTCAAAATCCACAGTTTCTGTACCCGTTTTTGGTCACCGCCTTCACTTTTTTGATTCTTTTCACCAGAACCATCGCCCGATTCCTTCGCTACTTCTAACTTCCAGAAAAATGCCACTATGCCCGTCAATAACAGCACCCCCGTTAAATTGTTTGTCAGACAACTTACTACGACCCCCTCTGCCTCTCCTCCGTGGGCCGCAGAATACCAAGCAAAGAGGATATTCCCAAAGGCTGTCGCGAAGGGAAGCAACATTAAACCTAAAACCCCACTCGTACCTCCGCTCTGATGCATGGCAGACAATCGCCACAGCATCAGTGCACTTCCGAGGACGTACATGAGCAAAAACACCAATGGTGCTATCCCCCCAAGTAACTCAATCCTGTGGATTAACTCCTGCACAAATCTTTTATCGGATGATTTTCCTATCCCTGACAAGCAAAAAAGCAATGTAAGTTGACCATAGGCTAATTGGGCAACAGATCCGTAAAAACAATAAAATCCGGCGTGTAAATCTACAAAAACATTTGCAGCATACCAGTTTGGGTACAAGGGTGCCTCTCAAAAATACAAAACCTCTCACTATTTACCAACAAAACAAATAGGAAATATTCACCCCACCGAAACTCTCCCTAAGGCTGTGTGGGTGAATCGCGGAATTTTCCGTTCGCCTATTTTTCACTTTTTAGTTTGCCCCAAAACTTCACTAATCTAACCACAACATTCAAACCACAGATCAGACCCAGAGATTACCGTTCCCCCCTTGACAAAATCACCAAAACTGTGGTTGCAGTCCCCGATAATTAGGGAATTGCTTTCCAAATCTTCCTCTTTAGAACGGCCTAACAAGTTCCTGTGCACACAGCCAAATTCAACATTTCTTACCATTAATTTACCGCTTTTTTATGCAGGGTACCTTTCCGCTTCAGCGCATGAGTTATCACGTCCTTCCCCCAACACCCTCTACAATCCTGATGGCCCACTACTAGCAGGAAATACTATAGAACACGCTACTTTAAGTGATCCTAATTCGGGACTAACCATTTATGGATTCAAAACCCTAGCGAAATAAAGGCAAGCAATCAGCCCGATCTTTATCTTTTTTGCTGCGGATTCCCCACAGCCACAAGACCAAGACCGCCACCCCGAAGCAGCCAAGGCTTGGTTCGGGCACATTTAAAATTCCACTCCAACCAGTTGACACCGGATCATTTACGCTCGCACCCACAATGTCTCCATTAAGGCCCAATCTGGAGTGATCATTTGCGTTACCAACGCTTGCAATAGCAATCCGCCATTGTTGGGTGGGTGCTAAGCCTGTATAATTTGTCAAATACCACCAAGAAACTGCGAAATCTAAGAACATCGTCTGGCCGAAGTCCCCTCCAGGTACGTCAGTAGTCAACCGGACATATCCGTCAGTAGTTCTACCTCCGCCGTTAATATCGTTCGCGTATTTTTGTCCTGAGCTACCATCTATGTCATCCATCGAAGTGGTGCCCCACGTATTGCCGAGTGCGCCTAAAACCTGCATTTCCAAACCGTGCTGATCTTGTTGGTTCGGGGTTGGAATGTTGTTGTCCCAAGCAAAACCGTACTCTGGCACGTATTCCTGTCCCAGTCCCACCCTATCAATCAATACGAAAAATGAATCCGACATGTCGTTTGGAGTAGCATTGCCTCTCACCCGCATTCTGAAATAGACGTATTCAGAATCAACTGCCCAATAAGCTACTGGATAGCTAGCATCACCTACAAAGTCGACCCAATACCTCGAAAGTCCCTCACTGGGATCTGACAGACCGGGAACAACATTCCAAACTGTGGGCCAATTGTTGTTTGTGCCGATTATGTTATATACTGCCCCGTGGAGTATTCCGCTCCGGAATAACACAACCGTTACAAAAGCAATCAACATCCATTTCCACTCCTTTTTCATACACCCTCCTCCTTAATCTACAGGCTTTTCTATTGCATTATTTGCCACTGTTTGAATACTGGCAACACTATTTTAAGAAGCTAGAAAAGTTTTAAATTTTATGTGTCTCTTTCAGCCTATCCGCCACGGAGCCATTTAAGTGGAAGCCTCTCATGTTTCGTGGTTTTGATGGCACCGTTGAACTTGTATTTCCTAACATCTGCGCAAGCAATAATTCTAATTGTACCTGGGGCACTCGACACTTTGAGAAAATCCGTCTAACAAAAAAATCTCAAACCAGTTTTGGCGCGTAACTATAATCCTCCTCGTCGCACACTCATTAAAGTACCCTTTATCCCAGGAGTCCCATTGTAAGCCCTACCAATTTAAATGCTTACAGATCCCAGAAATTTTAAATTCTGGAGCGCAAGGATGGTTCCCTTTCCTGAATCCGAGTCAAAAAATCACAATAGGTTGGTAAGTGATAAATTACTGGATTTGTACGCAAAACCTGACGCAGGACTTTGGGGGTATAGCTGACCTCGCATAAGACGCTGGCAATGACGCAATTAACCCTTGCATATAGGTTAGGCCTAAAAACATCGGTACACTATGTGCCTCGAAACCGAAGTAGTCGCAATGCATTGCCGACTACCAGAAGATCAGATACTCCCATAGCAAAAGCGCATATTATAGGGCTGAGAAAACCAAGAGCTGCCAAGGGTATACTCAATGCGTTATAAAAGAACGCCCAAAACAAATTTTGTTTTATAATGCGTAGCGTAGCTCGAGCTAACTCCAACGCCTCAGGCACGGCATCTAAATCAGATTTCAATAAAACAATGTCTGCAACCTGTCGGGTGATATCCGTAGCGTTGCTTACTGCAATCCCCAAATCAGCCTGCTCAATTGCTGGGGCGTCGTTGATCCCATCTCCGATAAATGCAATTCGCTCAGCGCGGAGTTGCAATCTCTTAACAATATCTGCCTTCAAGTGGGATTTGACTTCTGCAAACACATTTTGTGGCGAAATGCCAATTTGCGTAGCCAGCTGTTCCGCAGCGGTTCTGGTATCTCCAGTAATGAGATATACCTTTAAACCCTTTTGGGTCAATACGCGGACAACATCTTTCGCCGCTGGTTTAAGCGTATCTTGTAAGGCAAACGCGACAAAAACCGTTTGATTAACAGCTAAGGCTGATACATTTGCACCATTATCGCTACATTTCCGAATAAATTCGCGCAACTGGTCGAACCGTACACCCAGCTTTTCCAACCATTGAATTGAGCCAAGTCGAACCTTTACGGGAGTAAAATCTGTGGAAACGGACCAACTCTCAAAAGGATTCTTTTTAAGTTCTCCTTCAACCCCAGCTCCTGGAATTTCTTGAACGTCATTGAACTCAAACCGGCCCTTCCCAAGTTGTGCGATGGCTTTACTGATGGGGTGTGCAGAATACCTAGCAAGGCTAGCTGCAAGCTCCAATGCCTTCCTATCAACGCCCGATGGGTCAAAATCCCATTTACTAGTTTTCGTGCCATCCATCGTCGAAACTATCTTCTGCACCCCCGACGGAAACCAAATCTCAACAACAGTGGGTTTCCCCTCGGTAAGGGTCCCTGTCTTGTCAAATATGACGGTCGTAATCTGTCCAGCTTTTTCAAGTGCGACACCATCGCGAATTAAAATACCTCGCGTTGCAGCTGCGTTTGCAGCAGCCATGATTGCTGCTGGCGTGGCTAGTCCCATCGCACAAGGACACGCAACTATAAGAACAGCAGCTGCACAAACAAATGCGGCCGCTAGGGGAGATTCCGGCACAGATGCATGCCACAAAAAGGCAGCCAACCACTCATGAACTGCATGGGCATGAACAGGCAGTAAAGCCCACCATATCCATGCCCCAATAGCAACTAACACCACAAAAGGCACAAATACATTGCTTACTTGATCTGCCAATCTTTGGATATTCGCATGGCTTGTTTGCGCTCGCTTTACAGCAGCGATTATATTTGCAAGCGCCGTGTTCTCCCCTGCGGATACTACACGCTGAACAAGCCGACCGCTTAGGTTGATTGTGCCCGCAAATAACTGACTCCCAACCAGTTTCTCAGCCGGATTTGCCTCACCCGTAAGCATTGACTCATCAACCACAGAATGACCTTCTATTACAACACCATCTGCCGGGATCCTATCGCCCGGACGCAACACCACTATATCGCCAGGACGAAGATGGGTAATTGGGACCTCTGTTTCTGTACCGTCAGGATTCCGACGGATTGCTCTCTCAGGAGCAAGATGCATAAGCAATTTTAGGGCTGTAGCCGCCCGGGCACTAACACGAGCTTCAATCCAATGTCCAACAGTTACAATTGTGATAATCGCTGCTGCCTCAAGAAAATATAAGTGGTCACCAACTCCAGCAAAGAGTACAAACACACTGTAACCGAATGCAGCTGTTGATCCTAAGGCAACCAGCGTATCCATGTTCGAACGAAACCGTTTAAGCTGGGCAATGGCACCCCTATAAAAACGCGCCCCGACAAATACTAACACAACCGTGCCCAAGCCGAAGCTAAGCCATCTAAACCAAATAACATCGCTCAAATTCAATATCCACTCGCCGATTGCAAGCAAAGCAGTGCATACTATTCCAATCCAAAGATTCTTTTGCCACGAGCTTCGCGGTTCATCAGCCTCGCCGGCTAGTTGTTGGGGTAAAACCTCTGCGTTATAACCTGCTTGAGCAATCGCAGTGATCACCGCATTTACATCCGCCTTAGCCCCAGGCGCCCAATTCACAATAGTAAGTCCAGTCTCAAGGTCAACATTTACATTATGCACCCCAGGGATCGAGTTTACCACTCGTGTGATTACACGTGCGCAATTCGGACATGACATGCCACTCACGCGTAACTCGGTCCGAGATGTACTCTGCTTAGTCTTCGAATTCATCTTATGAATGTCGATTCCACGCACGTGTTAACTCACTTAAAGTTTAAGCGGTACTGGCTACTGTCTATTTTACAATTTCCTTTTGTAAAGCAGTATTTTTTGCGGTATGCTTCGGGCGAACCAAATTCCTTGGTGTTGCACAGCAACGTAACTCCACTTCCTTACCCCAAGTGCCATACACAAAATGCTCAATAAACTGTCTATTCTTGACATTCTCAAAGCCTATTAACGCGGAATTGAATTTTGTACTGGCATTTGCAAAATAACGAAACCGCCAAATTAGAAAAATATCGACTCACCTAATTAACTAAACGCCCCAGGGCCAATAAAAAATCCGATTGAATTTCACGTAGATATTAGTTCCCCGGTTAACACGACCCTCCCGACTATACCAGAAGTAGACCCCCTCTCCAAGGGCGGGCGAGAAAAAATTCATTTAGTTTAACCCTGATTTGAAGAGCTGCCAGGTTTGGAACAGTCTTAAACATTAAAGAGCAAAAATATCCATAAACTAGGCCTGGCCTTATAAGGCGCTATCCAACAACAAAGTGTAAAAGGCTCTCTGGCACAGAGCCCTTTTAATTCGCATTATCAAAAATTGAATTCCACGTTGTTAACTGCTTTAGAGCCAACGATACCTCCTGACCTAGTGACTATTCCGTTCTAAATATCACCCTGTACTTACGGCTTGGTGGAAGTACAAGATCAAACTTGGAAAACAGGATTACTGAGGTGTGCTATTGTATGATTGCAGTATAGGCCGGCGCATAATGTTTTCGACCTCCCTTAAGGCTCTTTCGCGAAGTTCACCCTCGGGAAATTGGTAAATCCAGCCTAAAACCTCGTTTGGGTTTTGCAATGCCCATTGATGTATAATTGAAAGGACCGCCTCGTTTTGCACGGGACCTGGCATTATTTCATTCACAGCGAGGCGTGCCGCCCCCTCAGGATCACGCTTCGCTTGAAGTAGTACAATCCGCGAAAGTAAACGGTCCCGCTTTTCACCCGGGGATTTACTCAATGCATATGACAAAGCTGCTTCAAAATCCGACTCAGTCCATTGGTAAGCAAGATTCTCCAACAGATACGTATCCTCAGGTGCGTACGTTTCTGCCAAACTCACCGCAAGGGCAGGGTTGGTTTCCGCGATGTGAACACACACGGTTTGAGCAACTACTTCTCGCACCAGACTGGGAGGGGCCTCACTGAGCCAAGCAAGGGCAACGTCCATGTTTTCTTTTGCCCATTTTCGTGCTTCGTCCAAGTCTGGCGGTGGTTCGGGATTACTTCGAAAATTATGGGATCCATTGGACCCAGTGTTTACCCACGTTTTGTTGGTTTTTTCATTAAAGGTGCCCACCCCCTTTAGAGGTGAATTGTCATAGTCGTGTTCTTCCGTGGACATCACCCTATTTGGTTTGCTTGCAAATTGGGTGAAAAAGCAAATGCTCACGACTCCCAAAACAACGAAAATCCAAATCACGAACTTGCCGTTTCTAATCCACATACGTTTTGACCGCTTTCCTTCGGCCTAGAATTCAAGTTCAGGGGTTAAAGAACTCAATCTACGTTTACTATCTTCAGCCAAGGGTGCAGTACCAATCCATTTCCTGGCTGTCTCAATATCGAACTTGAGCCACACTTTAAACACTTTCTCTACTAGTTGATTACGGCGCGTAAGGTCCGAAGCTTTCAAGGCCAAGCTCATGGCAGCCTCAGGATTCCATACGTGAATCTCATCCACATAGGCTTCAATTGCGTCATCCCACACGGGGTCACTAGGATCTAAATGCAAGATCAATTTTGCAATGGTTCTTGGGTCCATAGGACTGGAGACAGTTATAATTCGCACGATCGAACCTCTCCTTAGCTCCGGGTCTTTCAACTTCCTAGCTTCTTCAAATGCAGATAGTGGATCCTGTAATGCCCAACGCTCCAGCACAATTGAGGTCAATTGCCTAGACAAATCCTCATCCTGGAAGTTAGTGGCGAAAATAAACGCTGCAGTAGGGTTGAAGTCTGCCCAACTTTCCACAGCAATAGAGAGTGCCAAGCGCCTTTCTTCAGTCTCAGGGAGTGATTGGGCCCACTTAATTGCCCCGTCCGGATCAAGAGCGACCAAATTTTCAGCGACATTTACGATAAGCGCGGTTCGTATTGGGCCATGTGGAAGGGCTGTTACGACTCTCGAAACCTGAACTGGGTCGGATCGAACAAGCACAAAATAAATGCTTTTCAACGCAGTTCGTCGTAAAACCTCATTTGTGAAACTATAAACCCAGGCTAAGGCATCTTTAGTACTGTGCCGAGCCCATTCTTCAGCTATTAATGAAACTGCCTCCACTCGCGCCCGACCTGGGGGCATTTTTAAGGCCGCTGCCGCGGCGGCAGGCGGATTCGAACGAGCAAATGAAACTGCAATAGTTCGGATCGCCTCGACCTTTGTTAGGCTTTCTGGTTCACCTGCCACATAAGCAAATGCCTGACTTGGTTCTAGCTCACCCCATCGCTTTAGCACAAAAAACTTAAAAGCAAATCGATCCCGGATTGATTTTATCTCTTCAACAATTTTTAACGCCTCGGGGATTTCTCTTAGTGTGAGACCGGTTGCAAAAGCGCTTAACGATTCTAACCGTTGATTTGAGAGTTTTTCACCAAGTGCACTTTGAAGGGCATCCCGGATTTTATTTGTGTCTGGGCTTGCAAAACACACCCTACAGCAACAGAATCCGATTACGCAGGCAACACACACCCGTAACAATAACCTCATCATAAGCACCCTCTCAAACTTAAAACATGGAACGTGCAGCGACGAAGGGGATTCGTCCTGCACGTTCCTCAGTTGCTTGCGGGTGGGCGGAGAGTGAGATAGCACCCGGTTTATGGAGTTAAGAATCTCCAGCGTTGATTGTCACCTCTCCACCATTGCCACAAGTGGACTTTTGCACCATCGGCGGTAGAAATTCCCTCCACATCCAAGCATGACTCAAAGCAATGAACTGGTGAAATACGGTAGTATGCACCGGCAGTAGAGAACAAGAAGTATTTTTGATTGTTACCACCCCAGTAATCCCAAAGCTGGACCTTTGTCCCGTTAGCAGTGCCTTGCCCGCTAATATCCACACATCGACCACTCTGGACACCTGTAATACTCCATTGCCCATTACCCCGATCAGTTAAAATCCACCGCTGGTTATTTCCCCCATGGTATGTCCACTGGATGATCTGTGTACCGTTTGCGGTCTGTGCACCGTATGCGTCCATTGCTTTCCCACTATGGCAAGCAATGATCTTATACGTATTGCCACTTTTAGGCATGGTACCGTTATATTCATACCACCAATCAAAAGCAGCCTGTGCTCCCTCTTTTGAACTCAGGGTACAACTAGAGGGACGTGATTGGCTAAGATCGTATAAGAGATCTCCAACGAAGCCAATGAGCCAGGAGACGTTTCCTGAACGATCGATGCACCGTCGTAACGCGTTACCAAAGTTTGCTGTGCTACCATTGCACAGGTCAGAAGAACTCCCTTGAGGGAACCAAAAACATTCAGTAATTACGAGGGGCCACCTATCTGCAGCAGGTTTATACTGAGAATTCCAGAGATTTTCCACAGCGGTCGGATTATCGAACACACCTCCGTAGGCAGGATAGAAATGACACGCAATACCAATATTATTGCCCGAGAACGGATATGAAACCCACTGCATAGGCGTACCTTGCCACTCAAGTGTAGGGACCCAAATGACGTTGTCAGCTCCGGTACTCCTTATGTCGTCAATTATCGGCTGGATCCAATCCCTAAATGCTTTGTAGTATTTATCTGCGTGGCAACCCCAATCCCCATTTCCCGGAGACGATTCAATCTCTACCGGCTCGTTCATCAACTCAAAGTGTATATTATCAGCGCTTTTGATCCCTGGGGTGCTAGCCACAATCTTCCAGAATGTTCTTAATCGCTGCTGCTCAACTATTCCACAGTTACGTGTGCCATTATTTGGCGTATTAATTGGCCCTGTAGCGCAAATTATTAAGTAGAGCCCCCGCGATTTTAAATGCTGCGCATATGGCACGATGAAATTTGTGAGCCAACCGTCAAACTGCGCCCTATTCACCAAACCATTCTCATGAGTCCACCCGCCGATTGAATCCGTGTTCATTCGTACAAACGTCATGTACCAACCGTAGCTCCTCCCGTACTTCGCACTCGTATCGCTAAACACATTTGCTACCTCTTTCATATAATCCAGCATTGGCTGGATTTGTGACTTGTTCAGCCAATCGGTTGGATCACTATACCATCTGTTCCCATTAAACCAAGACGCAGTAGGTTGCATCCAACCACCTAGGAGCCGGACTTTCTGGCCATTGTATGTTTCCAACCATCTCCCGTTCACCCGTAATTTGGGTGTGCTCATGCCTACGTAGCCGTAGGCTCCCGCAGTAACTAACAGGGCTGCGGCCGCAAACAGGTTTATCTTAACAACGTACCTCATGGTATGCCTCCTTTTGACAGGTTTAGTTTACCAACGTGTAAACAATTCTGTCTGCATGACAAATGTCACATTTTTAGAAGCCCCTTACAAAAAAGCTCCAAAGTTGATGCTAACCAAATAGTACAAGCCAAGGGTTCCCAAACATCCTCTACTGCAATCAGTTACCTAGCGAAACCTAGATCAGGCTTTTAGCTTGTGCGCCTTAAATGAAGCAAAGCTCAGCTGAGCCTACCCCTTAACTGACACAATGAGAAAAACAAACAATTGGCCACAACGAAAACTGATTTTAGAACTTACCTTTCCGCAAAATCGGGTGCGCTTAATCTTTAGTTAATGATCTTCTGAAAACGCTGTACGGTACAGCCACATTTAGAGAGAAGGTGCAGAGCAAATAGGAAATGCGCTTTTTAGCTGCATCTTTCGACTAAAACAGCCGAGTTTGGTCCAAATCCCGAAGTATACTTTCAGCAAGGCTTTCGGTCTTCTTTGGTCGACGCTCTATTATCGCTTTGTCTAAATCCGGCCTAAATGGTTCTGGATAGTTTCCATCATAACAAGCCATGCAGAAGCATTCGGAGGGCAGACCAGTTGCCTTTACCATCCCTTCCTGGGACAGGTAATACAATGAGTCCGTATTAAGGTATTGCCGGATTTGTTCAATAGTACAGTTTGCGGCTAAGAGCTTGCTCCTATCCGGAAAATCGATCCCGTAGACACAGGGGAATCTATGTGGCGGACAACTAACCATCATGTGGACCTCTTTTGCTCCTGCTTCCTTTAGAGTATTGATGCGGGCTCGACTAGTGGTGCCTCGAACTATGGAGTCGTCTATTACAATTACACGCTTTCCGCGGACCAACTCTGCAATTAGATTCAGTTTAACACGTACGTTGAAGTCTCTAATTAACTGGGAAGGCTGGATAAAACTACGTCCCACGTAATGGTTTCTCACGAAGGCCATTTCGAACGGAATCCCGCTCTCGAGAGAATAACCCAAGGCAGCACAATTTCCACTGTCTGGGACGGGTACAACAACATCTGCGTCCACTGGGTTTTCTCGGGCAAGCTGGCGGCCCAACTCAACTCGGACCTGGTGGACTGTTCGCCCCATAAGGCAGCTATCGGGCCTTGCAAAGTAAATAAACTCGAAGATACAAAATGCTCTTCGTTTATGTTCGGGGAAGGCCTGAATTCCCTTCAATCCCCGCTCGTCGATAATTACAATTTCTCCGGGTTCGACCTCGCGGACAAACTTAGCTCCAATGAGGTCGAATGCACAGGTTTCACTCGCCAAGACCCACGCGTCCTCTTTTTTACCAATTGAAAGCGGGCGGAACCCAAAGCGGTCGCGGACACCGATTAGTTCCTTTTCGGTCATTATGACGAGTGAGAATGCTCCGCGGAGACTTCGGATGGTTTTCAACAAATTGTTAGGTTCACCTCCTATCGTTGGCTGTGCGAGGAGCATTAAGATAATTTCGCTGTCTGTGGTGGTTTGGAAGATAAGCCCTTTTTCCTCGAGCTGATCCCGCAGTTCCAACGCGTTTGTAAGGTTACCGTTATGCGCGAGGGCTATTTGCCCCTGCTTACACTCCACCGTTAAGGGCTGGATATTTCGTACGTTTGAAGATCCCGTGGTGCTGTATCGGGTGTGTCCAATTGCCATGTGTCCGGGTAAAGTGGACCAATCGATCCCTGCGAAGACCTGGGCCACCAGTCCCATGCCATGGTGCTTAAAAAACTGTCCGTTATGACAAGTGACGATACCTGCACTTTCTTGTCCGCGATGCTGGAGGGCATACAAACCGTAAAAGGTCAACTCCGCAGCTCGCGGGTGGCCGTAAACTCCGAAAATTCCACAATAATGACCCGGATGATCGTCAAAACTTATCTCATGCATCTGGCTATCGAATTCCACCACAAATCATGTAATTCATCCAAACGCCAGGTAAAGTCTCCTTTTACGGTTTTAATCCTGAGGGTATCACCACCCACAAAACCAATATGGGTAGCTGGCACCCCTATAAGACGTGCTCTCTCAACGACTTTAGGCACATCAATTGACCGGCATGTAACGATCACACGTGATTGTGCCTCATTAAATAGTAGGGCATCTAGCCGCTGGACGTCGTTAAAGCCGGTAAGATCTATAGTTGCTCCAATTAAGCGAGGTGTATTACGAGCTATGACCTGACTAATACAACACTCTGCTAAGCACAGAGCGAGCCCGCCCTCGCTACAGTCGTGCGCACTTTTAATTACGCCACTTCGAATCAATCCTACCAATGTAGTATGAAGCTTACAGGCTCGGTTTAAATCACATCGCGGAGGCAGCCCATTTTTTACCTTATGTACCACTTGCAGGTAAGCGCTTCCGCCTAGCCCGTATAAGGGATCATCAGAGTTAATGATTTCTCCAAGCAGAATCACAGCGTCGCCGGGGTCCTTGAACCATTGGGTAGTTATGTCTTCGGCCCTCTCGATAAACCCAACCATTGCAATAGTTGGAGTTGGATCAATTGCGCCGGACGGGCTTTGGTTATAAAGCGAGCAATTACCGCCAGTGACAGGTATGTTCAAAGCATGGCAAGCATCTGCAATTCCGCGCACACATTCCTTAAGCTGCCAAAATATTTCTGGATTCAAGGGACTGCCAAAATTCAAGTTGTCGGTTAATCCCAGGGGTATTGCTCCTGAACATGCAAGATTTCGCGCTGCTTCTACAACCGCGATTTTACTACCTTCGTAAGGGTCGAGGTAGACGTACGTCGCATTACAATCGCAGGTTAACGCAATGTATTTTTCGGGTACTGGTGTGGACGAACCCGGTTCAATCTCGTCTTCTTTTCCTTCTGGTTTTGGATCAGGAGGTAAAGCATCAGCCTTAATCCTCAAAACCGCAGCGTCACTGCCGGGGCAAACCACAGTGTTATTTCGGACCATATGATCGTACTGACGATAAACCCAGTTTTTCGACGCTAGGGTTGGCCATGAAACCAACTGTTTTAAAGCGTCAATCGGATCTGCGGTATCTTCGATCCCATCCAATGTAAAATTCTTCACTTCTTGAAGGTACGCAGGTTCACGTGCAGGCCGTTGGTAAACAGGAGCCTCAGTTGCGATAACCTTCGCCGGAATATCAGCCACAATTTTACCCTTATGCTTTACTACCATCCGGCCCGTGTCAGTGACGTAACCAATTTTAGCCCAAGGTAGATCCCACTTATCAAAAATACGGATTAACTCATGCTCGCGCCCCTTGTGAACGATAATGAGCATACGTTCCTGTGACTCGCTTAACATTATCTCGTAACTCGTCATAGCGGGCACGCGTTGGGGCACCTGGTCCAAATCGATCTCGATCCCGGTATTTGCCCGTGCAGCAGTTTCGCATGTTGAACAAGTCAAGCCAGCTGCACCCATGTCTTGTACCCCTGCAACAGCTCCAGTAGCAAAAAGCTCTAAACATGCTTCGCACACCAATTTTTCCATGAACGGGTCGCCTACTTGGACTGCCCCACGTTGCAATTCAGCTGATTCGTCCGTAAGATCCTGCGAAGCAAAAGCGGCTCCAGCCAATCCATCTCTACCGGTGGGCGGTCCGACGTAGAACACCGGGTTGCCAATCCCACATGCCCTGCCACGCTTTATCTGCTCATGCTTAAGTATACCAAGGCAAAAAACGTTTACCAATGGATTACCTACATAACTAGGATCGAAATACACTTCCCCTGCCACTGTGGGGATTCCGAAGCAATTCCCGTAATGGGCGATTCCTGCAACCACTCCAGCAAATAATCGTTTATTATTGGCAATCTGGGCTGCCCGACCCTCCGGATCTCCATTCTCGTTATTCCTGCCAGGCGTTTTAATTGATCCTTCGTCGTGAATCGGACCAAATCGCAACGAATTCATCACGCAAATAGGCCGTGCACCCATTGTAAAAATGTCACGAATTATACCCCCCACTCCAGTAGCAGCCCCTTGGAAAGGCTCCACAGCACTGGGATGATTATGGGACTCGATTTTAAAAGCGATTGCCAACCCATCGCCTATATCCACAATGCCGGCATTTTCCTCCCCAGCCCCTACTAAAACTCTTGGCGATCGTGTAGGGAAAAGCTTCAATAACGGGCGCGTACTCTTATACGAGCAATGTTCACTCCACATCACTGAGAATATCCCCAACTCAGTGTAGGTAGGTTCACGTCCAAGAATGCGCTTTATTTGCTCGTATTCTTCTGGAGTAAGATTATGGGCGGCGACTAATTCTGGTGTAATAACTGGTTCTTCCATGGCCGGTTCAAAATCCCTTGCCTCCAAACTCAAGGTTTTTGGCCGGAGTTGTGTTTGAATGATCTTTCGCTCCGGCAAAAATTTCTGGTTTAGGGGTACTTAAAGCAACCCGTTCGGTCAAAAATGCTAATATGCTTGCAAAAATGAATTTACCGTCGGTACTACCCAAGATGGGTTCGCAAGCGCGTTCCGGGTGCGGCATGAGGGCTGCGACGTTCCCGCGCGCATTACAAATCCCGGCTATGTTCAAAAGTGAGCCGTTTGGGTTTGCAGCTTCGGTAGGGTTGCCATTTACATCACAATATTGCCACAAAATGCGATTTTCCGCTTGTAACTGGGCGAGGATGGCCTCATCTGCGAAATAACATCCTTCCCCGTGGGCGATTGGAATCCTTAAAAGCTGGTCGGGGGGCACTTTTAGGGTGAATGGCGTATTCCGGTTAAGCGTTTTCAAAAACACGTACTCGCATCTAAACTGCAATGAGCGATTCCGGACGAGGGCCCCAGGCAACAGTCCCGCTTCACAAAGAATCTGGAACCCGTTGCAGATCCCCAACACTAACCCACCGTTCTCAGCAAACTGCTGGACTGCACTCATCACAGGACTAAATCGTGCAATTGCGCCGGTTCGAAGGTAATCCCCATAACTAAATCCTCCGGGTAACACCACTGCGTCAACAGGTCCCAGTTTGCTTGACTTATGCCAAATATATCGGGCACTCACACCGAAAACGTTTCGCAACACGTGGACAACATCTTGATCGCAATTTGATCCCGGGAATTGGACTACCCCTACATTCATGGTAGGCTCCTAATCCAGTATTTCTAAATGATAGTCTTCAATCACGGGATTACTTAGAAACCGACGGCACGCCTCATCAATTTGCTGACGGGCAGTTTCGCGGTCGATTCCGTTAAGCTCGATCTCGAGGTATTTGCCCACGTGAACTGCTGAGATACCTTTATACCCCATTTGAAGCAAAGCATTTTGTACAGCCTTGCCTTGGGGATCTACCACCGCCTTCTTCGGAGTAATGATGATCCTTGCTTTCATCACGTAAACACTAAAATCTCTTCCCAACTATTAATGGGAAACGCACCGCATACTTAGCAAATCCAAGCCAAATTACCAGTTTTTTATCCAAGCCGAAAAAATCTATTTGCCCTCCGGGGAGTTTGAATCTCCAAGCTCTGACATGCCCAAGTACTCCTGGAGAACAATTGCAGATGCACATACCGCTGCTGTCTCAGCACGCAACACGTTGGGTCCGAGCGTAAATGGGCTACAGCCTTTTTCTATTAAAACTTGCACTTCTTGAGGCGTAAAATCTCCTTCAGGACCAATCCAGATTCGTACAGACCTGGGTACACGTCCGTGTTGCACTTTAAACCTGCCAAACCAGGTCTTAATCAAAGCAGTTCTTTCAGTAAGAACACCAATAAGTTCTAGTTCTCGCTCCTGCCATTGTTGGATCAACTGATCGAACTGAACCGCCGGCAAAATGCTTGGCAACCAAGGGGTCCCGCATTGCTTCATCGCCGCTATTGAAATTTGCCGCCAACGCTCCAATTTCGCTGCCATCGCAGTTTCTTCGATCTTAACCACAGTGCGCCTGGTAATAACCGGGCAAATCCGGTGGACCCCTAATTCTGTTGCCTTCTCTATTACCCAATCAAAGGCATCCCCCTTTGTTAGCGCTTGCGCTAACTCAATCTGCCACTCAGTGCGAGGGACTTCTGCGATTGATTCTATGATTAATTCGATGCGTCCTCGAGCAGTTTTACGGACCTTACAACTGAGAATTCTACCCTCCCCGTCGTGGACATTTACCTCCTCACCGATGCGCAACCTTAGGACATCAACAGCGTGGTGAGCCTCCCGTCCAGTTAAAATTAAACTACCTGCTTTAACCGCGCTGGTTAGTTCCGTCGGTGTACAATAAAGGCGATGCATCTGCTGCAACTAAGGTGCCCAGCCTACAAACTACTTGAACAGTTTTCGGACTTTCTCCCAAAAACTTCTTATTCCGGGTGTATTCTTCTCGTCACAAAGAGCCGCGAACTCCAGTAACTTGTTTTTCTGGGCCGATGTTAGGTGAGTTGGAACCTCCACATTCACCTTTACTAGGAGGTCACCCCGGGTTTGCGTGTGCATGTTTCGCACTCCAGCTCCCCGAATTCTAAATATAGTACCCGGCTGGGTCCCAGCCGGAATCCGGATCTTAGTTTTACCCTCTAAAGTGGGAACTTCAATCTCTGCACCAAGCGCAGCTTGAACAAAAGAAATTGGAAGTTCTAAAATCAAATCGTCACCTTGGCGATGAAATATCTCATGGGGTTTAACTCGCACGATTACGTAGAGGTCTCCTGCGGGACTGCCTCGGATTCCTGCATTGCCGTTATGGCGGGACCTTAGCCGTGTGCCATCGCCTACCCCCGCAGGGATCCGCATTCGGATAGTTGTTACCTCGGGCCTGCGACCTTCACCATGACAAATGCGACATGGTTTTTCGAGGGTCTTACCTTCCCCTCTACAACGGGGACAAGTTTGGGCAACAGTTATAAAACCACCCACGCTACGCCTGATCTGGCCGTGACCATTACAAGTAGGACATGCCCGGTATTTGGAACCTGGTTCAGCTCCTGTACCCTTGCAATTTAAGCAAAACCCTAACCGTTCATATGTGATTTCTTTCTCGCAGCCATTGACAGCCTCTTCAAGGGAAATTTCGACTTCTCGGACTATGTCTTCGCCTTCGATCCCTTCAGTTTCAACTGTCATCCTATCACCGAAAAACGTACTAAACACATCCCCAAAATCGCCACCGAAGACCTCGCGAAATAACTCGAATGGATCATGGAAAGTCGTTTGCCAACCAGCACTACCCGCGCCTTGCCCGGCGTATGCCCGAGCTCGGGGATCAAATGCTGCATGGCCATAAGCATCATATGCCGCCCGCTTTTGAGGATCACTCAGAACATCATAAGCCTCGCTAATCTCCTTAAACTTTTCCTCGGCCTCTTTGTTCCCAGGGTTCCGGTCAGGGTGATACTGCAAAGCCAGCCGCCGGTATGCCTTCTTTATTTCTTCCTGAGAAGCATTCCGCGGCACCCCAAGAATCTCGTAATAATCACGTTTAGTCATGAGCTATCGGTTATTCAAATCCTAGTGATTCACGTAGCTCGCTCAGGCGAGCACTCACAGTTGGAAGTGGTTGCTTTTGCGGCCACGACAACAACTGCCGGCCGCAATATTTTACCTGCAAACTTATAACCTTTTCGGACCTGCCGAATGACATGACCCTCAGGCACTTCAGCTGACATCTCTTGGCCAACAGCTTCATGATAAAACGGGTCAAAAACCTGTCCTATAGCGTTAATCTCTTCTAACCCCTCAGCAAACAACACGTTTCGAAACTGTTGGTATATCATTTCTATCCCCGACCTAATAGCCTTTATGTCGTTACTGGCCCCTTGCCCATTGGGTTTAATATTATCTGCATGAGAAAGCGCTAGTTCAAAGTTGTCCAATATGGGTAATAATTTGGCTATTAGTTCCTGTTTTGCACAAATCGCCGTTTGCTGCCGCTCCTTTGCGACACGTTTTTTGTAATTCTCAAAGTCTGCTGCTACCCGCAAAAGCAATTCGCGATTCTTTTCAGCTTCCGCAGCTATCTGTTGCAATTTCCGTATTTCTTCTTGGGTTAGTCGTTCTAAATCCTCCCCTTCTTTAGCTGGGCATACCGGTGACTCCGGAGTAGCGTTTTGCCCCGCAGGCTGCGTTTCCTGTGCCCTTTGGTTTGGGCAGCCCGCACCCGCTTGCTCTGAGTCGTTAGGTCTTAGCGCACCCGTATTTAACGCGTCACTATTCTCCTTCATACGCATATAGTTTTATGGCACGGCAGCACCCAAAAATAATCCAATTTTGCGCATATGACAATAAACCCCCAAATTTCCACAAGTCAGGTGCAGAAACTACCTAGCTAAAAGCTTTTTAAATGAGGGGTTTTGCCGTAGTTTATCGAATCGTGGATCAGTGCGCGCATATTCCGTCAAATTATTGGTAGTCCTACCAGACTTTAACTCCTCGGCATTCATCTCAAAAGCCTTACGTAAAGTCTCCAAAGCTAAATCATCTTTGCCAATGTAAGCCCGCACGGCTGCTAGGTCATACCAATACTCCGACCTATTTGTCTCCAAAGACACTAAGCGCTCTAAAAGTGGTTCTAATTCAGGTATGCGGTTTAATGCTGCCAAAAGCCCTCCTACCTCTCGCAACTGTGCTGGAGTAACATTTGAATGAGTGTAAACCCGCTTCGCTAGGTCGAACGCCCGCTCAAACCGTTGCATTTGTAAATAGATGTATGCCAACCTGATGGCGGAACCCAGGTCGTCTGGGTTATTCTGCACGTGCTTTTCCAGCTGGCTTAAGGCTTCATTAAACCTAGCCCATTCGTTTCCGTGAGCTTTTATGTCTTTTAGCGTTTTAAGTAGATCTTCGATGCCTTTATTGTAAGGATCGAGCCGCAGGCCGGTTTCGGTTATCAAAATTGCGTCATCTACCCGGCCTACATTTACCAGCAAGTTTGCGTAACGGTAGATAGGCTCTGGACTATATGGGCAAAACGCCCATGCCTGCCTGAAAGCAAAATCTGCTTCCTTAAGCACGCGCTGTTTTTCTGCTTCCGACTTAGAGTTGAAATATCGCCATGCGTACACTCCTGCAATTGCGCTGCGCAGTTTTGAAAACGCCTTTTGTGCCTGGTCATCTCGAATGAACTTGCGATCACCTGTAAACCCCCGGAAATCCTTTCGAATGTAAACCTTTTCCACAAACGCTACGATGTTGGAAATTGGCGTGTCGTAGTCGATCCAATCCCCAATCAACCGCTGTGAATATTTACGCCAGAAACTATGGTCCCGGCGAATAATGTCATCCGTGAACTCTGGGACCGGTTCTCGATTAACCTTCATTATTATCCCATACGGTGTTAGGTGTGGATACATCCAGTCCAAAGGTAAACTTTCCTCGACATAAAACTCGTGGTCCGGATTCTTGTCAAAGATGACTTTTGCGATGTACCCATTAAGAGTCATCACGGCAACTTGTCCTTGTATGGACACACGCCTTTCACCAGTAGGCTCAACTTTCTCTTCGACGATTTCCCCGGGCTTCAATTGATTGAGTTCTTTCCGACGAACAGCGTCCTGCAAATACTCGGCGTAACATCGCTCAGCGTCCTCCGGTGAGGCAATATAAATCTCCATGTCCGGGTAAACTCCAGCTTTACTCTTTGTAATCAATCCTGGATAAGCCTCTTCCAATAACAGTCTGTTTAAACGTATCCGTGCGTAATTTGGGGGATGATTCACTTCTGGACGCTCGTTTTGCCATCGTTCGATTTCCAGTTGCTGCTGCACAAACCGCTTTACGTAGTCGGATAAACTCCGGTCTGCAAACCGTTCTGGTTTATATAGGGGTTCGACCTTCGATAACTCATCGAGTTTGGCCCGAAGTCTTTCCTCCAAACGCTTTAGTTTTGGTGTTTCGCCTTCAAAGATCATTTGTGTTTTGAGCCATTTCAATTCGCGGGTTATCTCCCTCATTTGAATCCCAGCATACAATTCTCTCTCCAGTAAGCTGTTCAAATCAGAGGCCACGGCTTGGCGAGCTTCCCGATCCGTCCGCCCCGAAAGGATCATTTCTTTAGTCCGTGCGGACAGATTGGTGAAAATGAACCCCGACAACAAATCCTGGTTTGGGCCTGGGCATAATTTCCCCACAAAAGCTACGAAATCCAAGAAATCATCTGGCTTGAACCACGATGTAAAGGTCCGACGGCGTTTCTCAATCCGAGAACCCAAATTGGAGAAAAACTTATCCAAAGGGATCATTAATCGGGCTACGAAATTAGTGCTCACATTCCGCCTACGTTCCTGGGATGATCTAAACAAGTCCTGGAAAAATGGTGGGTCAATTTGTCGATGGCGATTGTATTGGGACCGCAGATACGCAAGATATGTACCATCTGCCAAAGCGTTTTGGGTGATGATATACACATCACGCCGATCAAACTCCGGATCGCGAGGTTTACACTTGGGCGGGATAAAACTCTCACAGAAAATCATGTACGTCGGGCAAAAGCGCCCCGGATCAGTACCACCGTATAAAATCGCGTCCCGGGCCATTGGTGGGTAAAGCGGTTCACCTGACTCATCGGTGAAAGGCGGAGTGAACATATCATGACCGAACCAATACCCGAAAAGGTGATCCCGCTGTTCGTTCTCAAACCAGTGACACAGCACTGAATACACGGGCATTGAGAAAAATATAGCCAGAGTAATCGCCAGAGGAGCTCGATTCTTGTATACCAACATTGCTACCACAAAAAGGGCTGTCATACCCACTAAAATCAGGCCGGCAATTACAGGCAACCCATACCTATCCTTCATGAAAGCCCAACCAATAGCCTGGAGTAACTCCAATAACCGCGGGCTTGAAGCCTCACCAAAGAAATTCAACTTCACGTTGGAAAAAAGCGTGAGTATTGCAAGTGCTAGCGCGATCAATCCCCCGATAATGCCAGTCCTCCTGAACGCCTGATAATGCGTAGCCATGTATGCAGCCACTATAGCAATCCCATACCCGACCATCAGGGCTACTTGGGCATGAGATGCCGTAAAGAACACCCTTACTAGTTCGCGGGAAGCTTTCTCAGGTGCAGGGTTTAAAAGGATCATTAATAGCACACCCATGCAAAAATAGATGGCCACGATTCCTAAAATCCAAGCACGTTCACGTTTCTGCATTTTGAAGAAATAAAGTAACGGCACCAATGCAACGAAGGTGTAAACCCAGTTGAATTCCTCACCGACCCCTTCAGCGAGCATGCGCAACTGAACCAAAAAACGAAGCGGGTCTGCAAAGATATTAGTTGGATTGGGTTTTTCGTATTGGCCTCGGGTTATTGCATGAAAGAACCCTTCCACTGTACGCGGGTATCCCCACTGCATAGGCGGGGTGCTCATTCCGGCGATCGCCATGTAAAGGTAAAGGGATGCCCCAGCTATCCATAAAAGCCCCATCAACATCACTACCAATTGCTCCAACCCTTCCTTCCGCGTAAACCATGTGAGATATACCCAAAGGCATAATGAACCAAACCCACCAATGACAGCGAGCCATCTAAACATCTCGTTGGGGGCAAGTGCCAGCAGACACACTCCGAGTAACAACGCCCCATCACGGAGCAGTTCCCAAAAATCTTCTTTTGTCCGAATGGCAAACCACACATATGCAGCAATCGAAAGTAACCCAATGAGGTTAAAGAGGAAAAATATCATGTTTATTCCTCCTCCTGCAGGGGAATTAAACATGGGGATCAAACCCTGAACCCAGGCAATAAGTCCACCCAAGTAAATTATGCTGTTCCCAAGGAACAAGTTTCGACCCAACCGCTCGTCCCTCGCCGCAATCGCGACTTCTATTCCCATCGCAGCTATTAAAAGAGTTTGGTGATTCGTGAAACAAATTCCGAAAATAAACATTGCCAGGTACAAATACCGTCTTTGATGAGGAGCATAAATCCACCGTAATAAACAAGCCATTACGGCTATTAGGGAAAGTACGCTAAACGTATACACTTCCACGATGACAGCCTGGCTCCAGAAGTAGCCATTAAATCCCATCAAAGTGCCTGCCGCAAAACCTGCAGTAAGGCAGATAAGGTTTTCCCACCCCCCTCTCATCTGTTTCAAATCTTCCAATCCCTCTATCAGCATGCTGCTTCCGCGGGAAACAAGGAGGGCTATTAAACCACAAGCTAGCGCGCCTGCTGTAGCACTGGCTAATGCCACGCGCCACGCTACATTCCCAATTGGTATCAAATTAGCCCAGAACCATGTATAAATCGTCCAAACAGGATACCCAGGCGGATGGGGTATACCTCCATAAAATGAAGCCGTTGCAAGTTCCCCTGAATCTTCTAAAGTAAGGTCAGGTGCCAGCGTCAAAAAATATCCGATCCAAACCACGAGGGTAGTCAGACTAAATGCAATCCAATCGATACCTCTGAATAGAGGCGGCATTTTTCCTGTGGACTCACTCCTGACTCTAGCACTTTGCTGTGGCTCAAAACCTGTAGTCAAAACCGCATTCATCGTTGTCTTTTGATCAATTAAACAAATTTTGCGTTCAACTCTGCCAAAAATTCAGTGCGCTACCTGACTTTCTTAATGAAAACGCCACACAAATACCAAAAACCCACAACAAATCATAGTTAAAACAACTAGGAACTACTTCTATGCTACAGCGCGGGTAAGGATTTCCACTAACTCTGCCTCCCCTAGAGGAACAGGGTTAGATTTTGTACTACTGCTCTGGAGAGCTTGAGAAGCAAGCCGACGAATCGCCTCCCCAGTAAGCAAGGGCGAGTCAAGTTTCCCAAGCCCGCAATCCTCCACCAGCTGCCTTACCCATTCCACTCCAAGTTCCAAATTTGCATCCGGCTTTCCAGTTAGTAACTCGGCTATTTTCCGATACTTACGGAGGGTTCCTTCATTATCCCCTCTGGCCCGTAGAAGTGAAATATTTACCTCCATTGCCAAAGATAACAATGCAGCACAGATGCTTCCGTGGGGTAAGCGGGTAAAACCACCCACAGGCCCAGCTAACCCATGCACAACACCTAAACCTGCGTTGGCCAGTGCAATCCCACTTAACATACTAGCCAACGCCATGTCATACCTAGCCTGAAAATCTCTACCATTTTTCACGGCACGTTTTAACGACCATCCCACCCGTCGTAAACCTTCCTCGCATAATGCATCGGTCATCGGATTTGCTTTTGAGGAGACATAAGCCTCGATTAGTTGTGTCAACGCGTCACAACCGGTACGAGCAGTCACATCTGGAGGTAAATCATACGTAAGCTCGGGGTCTACAATAGCAACTCGAGGTAGTAACATAGTGTGGCGTAAACTCACCTTTATTTTATGTATCTCGGAGAGTAACACTGAGTTTTTTGTAACTTCGGCGCCAGTGCCAGCCGTGGTAGGAATTGCAATACACGGTATTGGCTGCTTAGTTAACAGCTTACCATGCCCAATTACTTCAAGGTAATCCAAGATATCCCCCGGGTTTGATACCATTGCTGCCACTGCCTTAGCTGTATCAATTGGGCTTCCACCACCAAAACCAATTACCATGTCTGCCCCCCATTCTTTCACTTGCTGAACAGCTGCTGTAACATCATCCAAGGTAGGCTCGCCACGAACACAAAACAAAGTGTAACTGAGCCCAGCCTTGTTTAAAACCTCCAGCAATGGCCGTGCCCGTTCAACTCCTTTACTTGTAACCACGAAAGCGGTACGGCCAAAACTTCGGGCAATTTCCCCGGCTTCCTTTAAAGTACCAAGACCAAAAATTATCCGACCCGCTGTACTAAATTCGAATCGTTCCCTGTTCATACCGCATAGGCGATGTCGTTCACCAATCAGAGTCTGCAGGAAATATATTCCTAAACCTGACACTGGACCTGGGCTCAGCCATCATTGGAGCGACTGTATCACGCCACTTTTTGTAATGCTCCGTTTCCTTATGTTGTAAAGTGGCCTCTTCATTTCGGTAAACTTCTACCAGGATAAACTTGGTCGGATCATCAACCCTTTGAATCACGTCAAAGCGCGCAATCCCAGGCTCAGTTAAACTTCGCTGAGCGTTTTCCAATGTTGCTTGAATAAACTCATCCACATATTCAGGCTTCACATGCACATGAACATGGACCACAATCATAACAAGCCCAAATCGTATCACTGGGGTTAGTCTAAAACCAACAAAAAACCAAAAACCCCTATCCAAAACTAACCCGCTTTGGAAAAGAATCCTGGGACCGTGTCACTCTGTATTGTCCACTCGGTTGTAAGCTTTGCTTTACACCCATTCGATCAACCCAACCCCCAATAAAGGGTCATTATCCAGCTAGTGACTTTTTCAAAAAATCGGTTATATTAAAACCCAACAAACTTGGTTTTGGCTGCGCCTGGCGCAAATCCAAAACTGCGTTTCAAAATTAAAAACGAAAGGAGGAACTTATGGGTACAAAAGGCACATCTATTGTTGGATTAGATGTTAACGAATTAATTCAGTTGCTTAACCGAGCGTACGCAGATGAATGGCTTGCCTACTACCAATATTGGGTTGGGGCTCAAGTTGCGAAAGGCCCAATGCGCGGAGCGGTTGTAGCCGAATTAATGGAACATGCAAACGATGAGTTCAAGCACGCTGAAATGCTTGCGAAACGAATCCTTCAGTTGGGCGGGACTCCGTTGCTTGACCCACAAGACTGGTTCAAAAACGCTAATTGTCCATACGATGCACCAAAAGACCCAAACGTTAAAACCCTCGTAGAACAAAACATCAAGGGGGAACAATGCGCTATCAGCGTTTACAAAAAAATAGCAGACTTCACCGTCGGCAAAGATCTAATAACTCATAAAATGGTGCTCGAAATCCTAGAAGATGAGGTTGAACATGAGGACGACCTCCAAAACTTGCTAGAGGATATGAACTTAATGAAAGGATCGGCTTAAAATTAGAGCCTCTCATCTAACCTAACTCGCAGTTCTTCCGTAGCTGCCCCAGCTTCCAACAATGGATAGCTGGGGCAGCTTTTTGCCAAAGTGTGTCAAGAGCGCTTTCCGAATTCTAAAAAGGCCCGTTTCAACTTATTCGTCCCCTGTGGTTCTAACTCATCTCCCTAAAGTCTTGCGACACATATGTTACAGCTTATTAACTTTGCTCAGCGAATCAGGCCAAGCCATAACCCGAACACTGTTGAAATTCACGTCAAAGACAGTAAATTATCGACTAGCTAGCTGGGGAGTAATGCACGTTGCGCACTAAATTGTGTGCGGAAATGATTGATTTTTATTCTTCATTTGCGAGATTTAGAGCCGTTATGAAAACCGTTAGTTTCATCGCTGCAGCAACGCTTGTACTTGCCCGCCCTGTCTCAGATTTGTTTGCACGTGACTCGTTTCGAGTAACAAGCCCAGACGGCAAAGTCATCACCACAATCTCAGCAAAAGCACCGAATGGGCTTTTTTACTCGATTGAATACCAACGGAAACCCGTGATTCTCGAATCACCCATAGGAGTAAGACTTTCCACAGGGGTTTACGGTGGTTCAAACGTAACTAGAGTTAAAATCAACCATCCACCTAAAAAATCCTCTTACCAGTTCCCATGGCTAGGGTCGAAGTCAGAAATCAAGGGTGAGCTCGTAACTGCAAGTTTTACCGTGTGCCAATCAGATGGTCTTACTTGGGAACTGGAAGTTAAATGTTTGAATAACGCAGTTGCTTGGCGTGCAATCTTGCCAGGGATAGGAAATAGAACGGTCTTAGGCGAGCTTTCTGCATGGGTATTCCCTAAGGGTAGCAAGGCGTGGTGTAATCCAAACACTGTTCAATACGAGGGGATCCATGAGTTGTGGTCCATGGAAGCTCCAGCTAGGCACCGATTCCCCGGTGGGATTGGAATGCCAACTACAATAGAACTACCTTGGGGCGGCTACGCAGCCATAACCGAAGCAGATATAATGCATTACAGTGGCATGACGTTGGAGGCCTCGGCTCCCTATACCTTAACCAGCTCTTTCCGCGACGATCCCCGCGGTTGGACAATAGAAGGTGAAATCGTAACCCCTTGGCGAATCGTGATGGTTGCCCCTGATCTAAATGCGTTAGTAAACTGCGATGCTGTGGCGGTGTTGTGTCCCCCACCCGACAAAACACTTTTCCCAAATGGTCCATATACGGACTTTATCAAGCCAGGTCGCTGTCTTTGGCAATGGTGGGCATATAACGAACCTGGGACCGAGTGGTCCAGACAAAAATGGTTCGTCGACCAAGCTGCTGCCTTAAATTGCCAATACTACCTTGTAGACGAGGGCTGGGAGAACCCTCGATTTGGATGGTTCGATGAAAGTGGTACCCCGTGGAAAGCTCTAAAAGAACTGTGCGACTACGCAGCGAGCAAGGGGGTTGGAATTTGGGTATGGCGAGGTTGGACCACCAACCAGTCTAAATTCTGGCCCGGGCTCGAAACCCAAGAGAAACGCGAGGAGTTTTTCCGTCGTTGCTCCGAAATCGGCGTCAAAGGCCTTAAAATCGATTTCATGGATAGCGAATCGCACGAACGGCTGACGTTTTACAAAGACTGTTTGAGACTAGGCGCAAAATACAAACTTATGATAAACTTCCACGGTGCGAACAAACCCGCCGGCGAAGCAAGAACATGGCCAAATGAACTTACAAGAGAAGGTGTCCGCGGCCTTGAATACAACAAATGGAGCACGTTGCCCCCCCACCATTACACCACATTGCCATTCACACGCTATCTAGCAGGCCACGGAGACTTCACACCTACTACTCTTCAACCCAACTTCCTCAAAGGGACTACTGTGGCACTCCAACTCGCCACCGCTGTGGTGTATACATCCCCATTCCTTTGCTGGGCTGATAAACCAGAAGTTTACCTAAACAGCCCAATTGTCGATGTAATACGATCAATCCCAACCACATGGGATGAAACAATTGTATTGCCTGGCAGCCGAATTGGGGAATGTGCCGCGTTTGCCAGACGGAAAAATCAAACGTGGTGGATCGGCATTATCAATGCCGCACCATCAAGGGACTTCCCAATCAATTTCACATTCCTACCTAAGGGTAGATACGTTGCCGATTTTTACGGCGATGCACATGAAAGCCAACCTACAAGGTTTGATATCAGAAAAGGCATCCCCCTTACAGAATCCACTAAAACCAATGTATGGCTTAACGCAGGTGGGGGCTGTGTAATTGTAATTGAGCCAGCCAAATAAACTACCTTACGGCCATGAAAAAACGCATCCGCATCACAGCTGGTGAGGTTTCCATTGAAGCCGAACTCAACGACACGCCAACTGCGCAGGAAATTTGGGGAGCATTACCAATCACCGGAATTGCTAATCGCTGGGGTGATGAAATCTATTTCGAAATTCCCGTCCATTGTGACTTAGAGCCGGATGCACGCGTAGACGTAGAAGTAGGTGATATCGGTTATTGGCCCGAGGGGAATGGTTTCTGCATATTCTTTGGCCCAACCCCAGTTAGCACAGGGCCTAAACCACGCGCTTACAGCCCAGTCAACATAATAGGAAAAGTCCTAGGCGATGCCACCATCTGCAGAAAAATCATGGACGGAACACCAATTTCGATAACGCGGCTACAAGAGTAAAACAAAACCATCCTCCCTATTTCTCTTCGAAACGAAATGGTCGGAGCGGCAGGATTTGAACCTGCGACACCCAGCTCCCAAAGCTGGTGCTCTCCCAAGCTGAGCTACGCTCCGACCCGCTTTCTAATTTATAAATGATGTCACACCGGCTTAACTACGCAACGAATTTTTCTACCACAAATCAATAAGCCAAAGTACTTCACCAACCCCGCGCACGCATACCACACCGATACTAACAATTTCCCTTAGAAACACAAACAAAATTGGCGGGAGTGACGGGGCTCGAACCCGCAGCCTCTGCCGTGACAGGGCAGCGCTCTAACCAGTTGAGCTACACCCCCGCATCAGCGTGCTGTAAACATAACCACTTACCCCTACCATTTGTCAAGCTCATGCTCTACCTAAAAACATTGAGCTCACTGTTTGAGCTCCACTGGGTTATATCCCGGAAAATAACTTTTTCCTGGCATATGTCTTCGCAAAAACTCTCCGTGCCAACAGGCCATTTTTTTATCCCCAATTTGTTCAGCCAAGCGAAGGGCCTTCTCGCTAACTACACAGGCATTGGAAATGTCACCAGCGGCAGCTAAAGCCCTCACCAATGTGCTCAAAATAGTTACGTTTGTATAATCTGTTTGCCCAGCCGCAACCTTGGCTAAAGTCGCAGCCTTTAAATAATCCCGGAAGCTCGTGTCCGGGCAAGTTAGTAAGATTAATGCGAATCCATGAAGTAAGTCTACGTCGTTTGGATCCATTGCAATCGCTCGCTCAAGTAGGTTTATGGCTTCGGAATATTCCCCTAACTGATATTTTGCCTGAGCTAATAACAACATTCGCTTCATAGTAGACCCCAACCGTAAAGCATGTTCGAGTTGTTCGGAAGCCTCTTGCAAGCGACCCAATTCTAATAAAGTTGTCCCAAACGCTTCTCTTATAAAAGCGTTTTTAGGTCTCAATTCCACAGCTTTTCTAAAATGTTCTATGGCTTCTTCCACTTGGCCTCTCTGGATAAAAATCCGCGCGAGGTTACAATGCGCTTCGGCATTTGTTGGGTTAATCGCCAGCGATTTTTCAAAATGGACTTTAGCCTGATCAAATAGCCCCGCTTGTGCTAGTGCACATCCAAGATTATTGTGCGCATTCCAAGCCAACGGGTTTTTTAGAACAGTATCCTGCCAAAACCGCTGTTCAGAAGCGTAAACCCTAGCACGTGCATGCGAGAGCACGCTATACACCAAAATCAGCAAACCGAATCCAAGCCGCAAAATCCCCCCAGATAACAACCGTTTAAACAACCATCCAATTACTAAACACACCCCAACAAGTGGCACGTAAACAAAATGATCAGAGACACGGGAAACAACCCGGAATGGCATTGGAATTATCCCCAACACTGGCAAAAGATTTATCGTAAAAAAAGCAAGGCCTCCAAAAGGCGTCAGCCCCATCTTATTCTTCAAAATAAACAACAGCCCCAGAAATACTACCCATCCAATCCCAGGCACCAAGGAGAACAAGGTGACTTTTGAATATGCACAAGTTTGGTATTCTGCGCATAACCCTATCGGTACCAATGCCTTCGTGATGTAAAACCATAATGCATCCCCAGCCGCGAGTAACCGAACCACTAAACCCTCTTCCACAGTACATAGTCCTTGTGCAATCCCAGCTTTATAAAGTGCTATCGTCCGGAAACCCATGAGAGCAGAAGCCACAAAATAAGGGACCAACCTCCAAGAAAGGGATTTTCTCACATGTAAGGCCTGCGTCCAAACATAGATACCCATACATATCGGCAACATCACAATAGAAGTTTTCGCCAACAATCCAATCGCAAAACAAAGTAGTGAGAGGGAGTAATTCCACGGGATCCTTGAACGGAGGGTAACCGGATCCGTGGTAGCAGCGCAAAGGAAAAAATACACACAGAGACCCCCAAAAAATCCCGAAAGCACATTCTTGAACTCCGAAATCCAAGCCACAGTGGCTACACATAGTGGATGAAGTAACCAAGCTGCTGCCCCTAATAAGGCCACCTTCCCTAGCCCTAACCGCTTCCCGATTAGCCACACCAAAGTAGCGTTTACCGTGTGCAAAGCAAAATTTAAAACGTGATACCCAATTGTATGTTCCCCCCACAACTTGTATTGCACACCAAGCAATAGCATCGACAAAGGAAACTCATGGTTCAAGAAAATCTTCCCAAATGAATCCTGCCCGGTAACGAAGGGATTTTCTTTGACTAACAGCCAATCGTCCCAAATGAACTCCCCATCCACTGCTGGGAAATAGACCAGTATTGCTAACGCACACACACCCAACCAAATCACCCATTGGGCATGCACCTCAAAAACTGAACTTAATAAACGCCGGGATTTACTCCACATACCGGTTTTTCTCTTCAAAATAGACTCTGAAAAACCCACGCCTGTAGTGCAAGCAAGAAGGAAAGTTGGACCCCGCCCCTCAGAGTTGCAATATTAATGAATGGCAGAAAGCAGGCCGATCAGGTATGGTATAAGACACAATTAGAAGGTCCATTAATATGAACATTGCAGAACACAGAGCTGCGATCGACAGAATCGACGAACAGATAGTCCGGCTCATTAACGAGCGGACCAAGCACGTATTGGCCATCGGACAAATCAAACGCAAGCTCGGCCAAGAAATATACGCGCCCCACCGCGAAGAAACGGTCCTTCGTCGCATATGTCAGGTCAACACTGGTCCAATGCCTAACGAGGCACTTCGTAATATCTACCGTGAAATTCTCTCCGGCTCACGAGCGCTTGAAAAGCCACTCACTGTAGCATACCTAGGCCCAGAAGCCACTTTTACACATCAGGCTGCGATAAAAAAATTTGGCCACAGTACCAATTATCTTCCCCTCAAAACAATCCCCGACGTATTTGCTGAAGTTAGCAGACGCACCGCGGACTACGGGGTGGTCCCAATCGAAAACTCCACCGAAGGGGTAGTAACTCACACCTTAGATATGTTAATCGATAGCGACCTCAAGATCGTAGCCCAGATTATTCTGCCAATCCAACATTGTTTAGTCGCAAAATCTGCAAAGACTAATATTCGGAAGTTATACTCACATCCGCAAGCTTTAGCCCAATGCCGACGCTGGATTCACGAAAACCTTTCTTATGTAGACATTATCGAAACGTCTTCTACTGCAAGGGCTGCGGAACTGGCTGCAAAAAATCCTAACTCAGCTGCTATCGCGAGCGCATTAGCTGCTGAAAAATTTGGGCTAAAAATTCTAGCCTCCGACATACAAGACAGTTCTACCAATATTACACGATTCTTAGTCCTGGGGCGCCAAATCCCACCGCCTACTGGTAATGATAAAACTAGTTTGCTATTCGCTGTTGCAGACCGTGTCGGTGCACTTCATGATGCTCTTGCATGCTTTAAACGCCACAAAATTAACCTCACAAAAATTGAATCCAGACCGAGCAAACGTAGGGCCTGGGAATATTACTTCTTTGCCGAATGCGAAGGCCATATGGAAGACACGCCAGTAAAAAAGGCTATTAAACTTTTAGAACATCACTGCACTTTCGTTAGAATACTCGGCTCTTATCCAAACACCGAATGACTTGACAAGCCCATACCACGCGATTAAATTTTGCGAATCTCAAATTAACAAATAAGGAAAAGCATCGTCAGAAACCGTAAAAATGACTGCAGAAACTAGTAATACCAGACTAATTCAATGGATTGAGTCCGTTGCTCAGTTGTGTAAACCAGAAAAAATTCACTGGTGCGACGGCTCAGATGCTGAGTATCAAGAACTCTGTGATCTGATGGTGCGAACCGGCACGTTTACTAAACTCAACCCGCACAAACGGCCCAATTCTTACCTTGCTAGATCACATCCAAGTGACGTAGCACGCACTGAGGACCGTACCTTTATCTGCACGTCATCAAAAGAAGACGCTGGCCCAAATAACAACTGGGCTGATCCTCAACAAATGAAAGACACCCTGCTGAAAGCTTTTAATGGATGCATGGAAGGCCGCACAATGTATATAATCCCCTTTGCAATGGGCCCGCTCGATTCGCCCCTGTGCAAAATCGGGGTCGAAATAACCGATTCCCCCTATGTAGTTGTTAACATGCGAATTATGACCCGCATGGGGAAACAAGTGCTTGAAAAGCTTGGTGCAGATGGGGAATTTATACCATGCTTGCACTCAGTAGGGGCTCCTCTTAAACCTAATCGACAAGACAGCCCTTGGCCATGTGTGCCTGACCCATCGCAAAAATACATTGTGCACTTCACTGAAGAACCTTCAATCTGGTCGTTCGGATCTGGATATGGGGGCAACGCCTTGCTAGGGAAAAAATGCTTAGCACTCAGAATCGCTTCGGTAGTAGCCCGGCAAGAAGGGTGGTTGGCTGAACACATGCTAATCATAAAACTCACGTCGCCCCGAGGGAAATCATATTACATTTGTGGCGCTTTGCCAAGCGCGTGCGGCAAAACCAATCTTGCCATGATGCAACCAGCCCTACCTGGATGGAAAGTGGAATGTCTCGGCGACGACATTGCGTGGATTCGGATCGGGCCAGATGGACGCCTCTACGCAATGAACCCTGAAACCGGGTTTTTTGGGGTTGCCCCGGGTACCTCAGAAAAAACAAATCCTAATGCTCTCCTAACCCTTTCGAAAAACAGCATATTCACAAACGTACTCTTAACGCCCGACGGCGATGTCTGGTGGGAAGAGATGGGGCCACCTCCACCTCATGGTATCGACTGGCAAGGACAACCATGGACTCCCGATTGCGGCCGTAAAGGCGCACACCCGAACGCAAGATTTACCACTCCAATCGCCCAATGCCCTATTGTAGCTCAAGAATGGGAAGATCCACAAGGTGTACCCATCTCAGCAATTCTTATTGGGGGCAGACGAGCTAATACAGTTCCGCTAGTGGTGGAATCCTTTGACTGGGATCACGGAGTATTTTGGGGCTCAATAACAGCTTCTGAAACCACCGCAGCTGCGCTACACAAGGTCGGACAGTTGCGCCGAGACCCATTTGCGATGTTGCCTTTCTGTGGTTATAACATGGGTGACTACTTTAACCATTGGTTGAGCTTTAAAAACAGAACCACCCCCGAAAAACTACCGCGCATTTTCGTGGTCAACTGGTTCAGGAAGAGCCCTGATGGCCGATGGCTCTGGCCAGGATACACCCAAAACATTCGCGCCCTAAAATGGATCTGCGAACGCCTCGAGGGAACTGCGCCTGCTATACGTACCCCTATTGGCAATGTGCCCACGCCAGAAGCACTTGACTTGTCCGGTTTGGACATTCCCAATGACGATCTGCAGCTCTTACTGTCAGTGAAGAAACAAGAGTGGTTGGCCGAAGTTGAAAGCATCGAACAACACTACCAAAATTTCGGCAACCGATTGCCTAATAGACTGCGCGAGTTACTCGATTCACTAAAACAAGAAATCCAGAAAATGCAAGGCTAGATACCTAATCCCCTCTGGCAGCAGGAGTTATTCGTTCTGCTCAGCCATCCAAGCTACAGCATCAAGTTCTATTTCGAACAGTAGTTCCTTGCGGCAAATATCCGCACACCCTAACAAAACCGACGCTTCAAAAGGCCAATTTCTCTTTGCCCATTCGTTAAACCAGTGGGAATACTCTTCCCTTGGAGAATATGCTATTGCTCGGACAATATTCCCCGCGCACATCCCCCGAGATTGTAATAATGCATCAACAACCCTCATAGTCGTTTGAACCTGCTTTTTAATGCTGTTTGGGTGCGATGTGTAACCGGACTTATCGATACTAGCCGTGCCTGACACAAGCAGTCGTTTCCAACCAGGTCCCACAACCTCAACAGCACGACTAAAAGCACTCCCATATGCTGTAGCTGGACCCTGCAAAGGGGGAAGGTACATCCTTTATCTGGACTCTCTTATCGCCAGCTAATGCCTAAGCAGCTGCACTCACTGCTGCCCTAAAGGGGTTTTTGCAACCGACTCCGGTGCTTGCGGGCAAATAATTTGCTATAGTGAAAACCCCACCGTAGACCTTAGTACGAACAGCGTTAAACTCACCATACCAACTCAAGATATCGTCTAAGAAAAACCATGTCCTAATCAATTCTCTCCACGTGAACCCAGCCTGGGCAAGCACGACCTGGAGCTCTTCAAATAACGTTTCGGCTTGCAAAACTGGTGGGGCATTCGAACACATAGGACAAAGCCCTCCGATAAAACAATAATTCAACCCGCCCCTTTGCCAGGTCATTCCTGCTAACGTTTCTCGAAGCCACACCGGACTAGGTTTTACATCTCGAATGGCAAGCACTTGCACCCCATATAACTTACTCGTTCCGTTCGTCCCATCACACCAGGTAAGCAAAATTCTACCTGGACCTAATTCCTTCTCCAGAATACTCAGAGCTTCACCATAGTATTTCGCCGACCCAAACCAAAATTGGTGTACGGGCTCTAAATCGTATGCCCGCAATAGTCGTGCTACCCGAGTGGCAAAAATTTCCAAGAGATTCCTCTGGAAGTGGTGTCACAGTTAAATACACCTCGTGGATTGCCTCCGACCTAAGCTCGGTGATTGAAAAAGCTAGGGGTTACAAGCCGGTGTAGTCCTTTATGGTTTTTACTGCGACACCTTACGTGTCTCATTGATGGATCTTTCGAATCAACTTTTATCTTCGAATTAAAAGCTGAACTGCAATTCGCTTAACCATGCCCAGGTTGTAACTTCCTACCTCTGGTGTCGGTCGTAAGTTATAGATACTTTCAACAGTTCTGTAATCATGCTGCTGTCCAAATCCAATCTAACTAAACCTATTAGATGTCAGTTCAAACCCAGGAGTTACACTAAAAAGCGGGTAATCGTCGGTAGGAAAACAACGAAATGTTGCCACAATAACCCACAACCTCTAAAAGTACGAGCTGGAATTTTTAACATCAGTGGCTTCCCTGTTACTAATTCAGATTTGATATAGGGCTCGCTATGCAATTTACCAGGGTTTAGACAATGCACGTTAAACCCCATTCTCTATAAAAACATGTGTACTTTCTTCGGTAAACCACTTGTGCGAATTACTGCAACCTGCCTCGTAGGAATGGGAGCGCATACTATGGATATTCCAGGAGCCTTAGCCCAAAACTCAAACTGCATTCCTAGTCAACTCTTTTCCCAAACGTTTGACGCAGTAAGTGTATTCGAAATCCCCCAATCGCCTAAACCAAATACACAAATCGACAAACTAGTTTTTACCCATCTGGGCGAACTCGGGATTACCCCAGCTAACCTTTGTTCTGACGCTGTGTTCATCCGGCGTGTTTACATCGATCTTACGGGTAAACTCCCAAGTGCTGCAGATGTCCAGGCGTTCTTGGACGACAAGAACCCCGCAAAAAGGAGCTTACTGATAGAGAAGCTTCTTGCCAGTGATGAGTTTGCAGAATTTCAAGCAATGAAATGGTCGGATCTGTTAAGAATAAAGGCCGAATACCCTGTAAACCTTTGGCCGAACGCAGCCCAGGCATATTACAAATGGGTTCTGAACAGCATTAAACAAAATAAACCCTACGACAAATTCGTTTGGGAGCTACTCACCTCAAGCGGCAGTAATTTCCGGGTTCCACCCGTAAATTTCTATCGAGCCGTGCAAAACCGTACGCCACGGGGTCTCGCAGCCGCAGTAGCACTCACATTCATGGGCACACGCATCGATAAGTGGCCAGAAGAAAAAATATCTGCTATGGCTGTGTTTTTTCTCAAGTCGCGTACAAATCCACTGGCGAATGGAAAGAAGAAATTGTCTACTGGAATAAACCAGTAACCAATCAAATCCTTAATTGCACATTACCCGACGGCTCTACCGTAATTATCCGGCCTGATTGCGATCCTCGAGAAGTTTTGCCGACTGGTTAATAAGTCCTACTAACCAATGGTTTGCACGAAGCATAGTTAACCGTATTTGGGCATGGCTAATTGGCCGTGGCATTGTCCACGAACCAGATGACATCCGACCTGACAATCCACCTGTGAATCCCCCCTTGCTAGCCTATTTGGAACATGAGCTAGTCCAAAGTAATTATGATCTAAAACACATCTACAGGCTGATACTCAATTCACACGTATACCATCTTTCTTGCGTTCCCCGAGACCTATCACCGGCAGCAAGAGAAAACTTCGCTTTTTACCCAATCCGGAGACTCGATGCAGAAGTCTTAATCGACGCTATCAACCAAATTACTGGCACAAGCGAAAAATACATTAGCGCTATACCGGAACCATTTACAGTGGTACCTGAAAACTTCCGGGCTGTTGCTTTACCGGATGCCAGCATCACAAGTTCATTCCTGGAGTTATTTGGCCGGCCACCCAGAGACACGGGATTGGAGTCAGAACGTAATAACAGAATCACGCCTGCTCAACGACTACACCTTATTAACTCCACTCACATTAACAAAAAAATAGAAACAAGCTACATCATACGCCAATTGTCACAAACAAACGTCCCTTTACCTCAGGCCATAAAGATTCTCTACCTTAACATCCTTTCGCGATATCCAACTGAACCCGAATTAAACATAGCCATCACACACCTCAGCCATCTACCAGACAAAAGGCAATGGCTTACTGATATTTGCTGGGCTCTTATAAATTCAGCGGAATTCTTATACCGACACTAACAAAAAGCACATAAGAATCCATAAGTGCGGTGAATAAACACAGACTAAAGCAATCGACTGAAACCCGCCTTGGCTATCAACAAGCATATGGCGAGCCGATTTCCCGACGTACAATGATAAAACGCACACTATTTGCGGCTTTGTGGGTTACCGTAGGAAGACTGGCTTGCGTGTTACACGAAACCGCTGTGCCCATGGCTCATTCTTCCCCGCTTTCTACCCCGAAGGCTAAATCCGTCATCCAACTCTGGCTGTGGGGTGGCCCTTCACATCTAGACACCTTTGATCCAAAACCAGAGGCCGGGCACGACTACTGCGGTCCTTTTACCCATCCAATTGAGACAAATGTGCCTGGCATACGCATCTGTGAACTTCTCGTAGAATTAGCCAAACAAGCAGATAAATACTCCATAATCCGCAGTATGACCCACGGGATCAATGCCTACGAAACCGCTACCTACTTAATGTTAACTGGCCGTCCCCCAGGTGGCCGTGTCGTATACCCATGTGTGGGTGCGGTCGTCTCCCTATTCAAAGGCTACGATGCCGGATACCAAGAATTACTACCCCCATACATGGTCATAACCGAACCATTAGGGCGCTTTTCTGAGTCAGGATTTCTTGGGCCCCGATATAAACCATTTGCCACAGGTGGAGACCCCTCTAAAACTCCATTTACTGTAGAAGGAGTCGTTTTGCCAAATGTCCCGCAACAACGCCAAATTTCCCGGCGCCAGCTTCTATCCAAACTCGACACCCTTTCAGCTGCTTTGGGAAATACTGATTTACTAGCTGATTATCGCAGCGCAGAAAAGGAAGCCTACAACATGATTTTAGGCACTGGGGCAAAAGTATTCGACCTTTCTGAAGAACCCCCTGCACTCCGAGATAGATATGGTCGCACCACATTCGGCCAAGCGTGCCTAGTAGCCCGACGATTAGTTGAGCGTGGTGTCCCTTACGTAACAATAAATTACAAGGGTTGGGATACCCATAAGAATCATTTCCAGGCGATGCGCAAGCTCCTGCCGGAAATGGACAAAGGCATGGCAACCTTGTTACAAGATCTAGCCGACCACGGTCTTCTAGAAACGACCATAGTTTGGTGGGGAGGCGAATTCGGTCGAACTCCACGCATCCTATGGGAAGCCCCTTGGAATGGCGGACGTAATCATTATGAAAAAGTATTTTCAGTGGTCGTGGCAGGTGGCGGGTTTAAAGGTGGTCGCGTCGTAGGTGCTTCAGACAGCCGTGGCGAAGAAGTGAAAGAACGGCCCGTATATCCCATCGACTTAATAGCCACCATTTATGAATTGCTTGGCATAGACGGAAACGCGTTTTTGCCCAACCCATATGGGCTGGATCTTCGGGTCCTGCCAAAACCAGAAGAAAACGTTAAATCTGCCGGTAAGCTCGTGGAATTACTATGACAATTTATCACTATTGCACCATTAGAATAAAATCAAGTGAAATACCGAACCCGGGTCGCTACGCAAAAGTAACGCATCTTTTCCACATTGTGATCATTGCTCTCACCTTGGCTGGCAATCCTATCTCTGCTCAACAAAACACACTCCACATCGGCTATGTGTATCCAGCCGGTGCCCAAACTGGCTCCGTAGTTAAGGTTGTAGTTGGCGGCCAATTCCTCGGAACTGTCCATGGTGCGACGTTGTCTTGTCCTGACATCACAGTAAAGTTTTTGGAATACAATCGGCCAATGACACCTAAACAATTCTCTGAACTCCGGGCAAGATTACGCGAACTGGAACAAAAACGTCGATTGGCCCTCCGCCGACCTAGCTTAACAAACATCTGGACACCACACGAGGAAAAGGAACTAGCCGAGATTAAAGCCAAAATCATCAAAAACCCGTCCAATAGACATGCCACGCCAGCAATCGCTGAGACAGTCATCCTCGAATTCAAAATCCCTACCAACGCGCAAATCGGTCCACACGAAATCCGACTAATTGCCTCTAACGGAATATCAAACCCGTTGCCTTTTTACATTGGCACCCTTCGTGAATTTACAAAACCACCTGTGCGGACACCCAACCCAGAGCTTGACCAGCTAATTGAACGCCTTGGAGGGAAACCGCAAATCCCTAGCTACTCAGCTCACGTTCAAATCCCTGCTACTCTCAACGGCCAAATTCTACCGTCTGGAAAAGATAGGTACGCATTCACCGCCCACAAAGGCCAATATATTATAGCCAGAGTCCAAGCGCGAGAGTTAATTCCATACATTGCGGACGCAGTACCGGCTTGGTTCCAGGCTGTGTTAGCGCTGTACGATAAAGAAGGCCACGAACTTGCCTACATTGATGAGTAAGAGTTTAACCCAGATCCATCCCTGGTATACCTGGCCCCATACGACGGCCAGTACCAAATTGAAATCCGAGACGCTTTGTTTCGGGGCCGGGAAGACTTTGTGTACAGACTTTCAATTGGCGAGCTACCTTTCGTCACAAACGCATTTCCCTTAGGAGGCCAAGTAAATCAATCCTTTTCCGTGCAAGTTTATGGATGGAACCTTCCTCCGGATTCCCGACCTATCCGACTCATGTTCCACGATCCAGGGTATCATGTTAATCACATTACAAACAATGAAATCCCTTCGAACCCGTTAGTTTTTTCAGTTGACACCCTCCCTGAGACATTTGACCAAGAGCCAAATGACAGCGTTTCACACGTCCAGCCCATTACCATACCAATGATTATCAATGGAAAAATCGAGCATAAAGGTGGCGTAGATGTGTTCAAAATTCAACCTTCCCCTGGCGAAGATTTTGTAGTCGAAGTGAAAGCACGACGGTTAGGCTCACCTCTTGACTCCATCATTCAGGTCTTGGACGCGAAAGGCAATCTGATTGCGCAAAACGACGACTTTGAAGACAAAAGCATGGATCTCATAACGCACTACGCTGACTCATACTTGCACCTCAAGCGTATCCCCTTTGACCAAATGTATGTAAGAATTGCCGACGTGCAAAATAAATACGGTCCGCATTTTTCATACAGACTCAGGATAAGCCATCCAATCCCCGATTTTACCTTATACGTGACACCGTCGAGTTTATTCACTCGGCCAGGCATAAATATCCCAATCACAGCTTTCGTGGTTCGCAAAGATGGCTTTACTAATGAGATTACCTTATCCCTAGAAAATCCACCTCCTGGCTTCCTAATACACAGTGGCACAATCCCAGCTGGTCACAACTCCAACCGGTTCACCATCTGGATTCCACCAACCGCGCAATCCAATCTAATTAATTTGACAATTAAAGGCAGCGCCATTATTGGAGGCCAATCCATTATCAGGCGCGCAATCCCAGCCGATCACATGATGCAAGCATTTGCTTACACACATCTTGTGCCAGCTAAGCAGTTGCTGGTAGCACTGAGTGGGACCCCCCGCAACCTCTCCCTTAGGTCCATCCAAATCCAAAACACCAAACCAATAAAAATACCTAACAACGGGACCGCTACCATAACAATAGGTCGAATAGGTCCTCAATTCGTCAAACGGTTCGAACTGGAACTGGATCATCCACCAGAGGGAATAACACTTGCTGGCATGGAAGTCAGTGCTCGGAATTTAAACATTAAAGTTACTGCCGACCCCGCTTTGGCAAAACCTGGCCTAAAAGGCAACCTCATAATAAATTTGCTTGCACGCAATACACCACTACAAGCCACAAATAGGCCGCCACGTAAAGTGTTGATTTCCACGCTACCAGCCGTACCGTTCGAAGTCGTGAACGCTGACTGATCACGGTAAAGGGAGTTAGTCCCCCGCACATTTACCAGCAGGAAATCAGCGAATGTAATCTCAATTTGCTAGCAGTTTGACCGCCACTCACGCAGCCTTCAATAAAATCTTCTCCCACTTCCCAAATTGGTAGTTAGAGACTTCTTATAGCCGGCAATCCGCTTCCTCCCAAACTTCATGTCCGGTTTACCAGAAAAACTATTTGCCTGAACCTTACGTTGTTTAATCCAAGTTACTGCAATGAGTTCCTAGCCCCATCCTATGTACTTTGCCCAGCCCCTGTTAACAACCGATTACGGATTTCAGAAGCAAGTTTTTCTGGCTCATCAGTACCAATCCGAATTCGGCTACCTGAAATCAGTTGGAGTTCTACCGCATCTAGGCCCGAGACATTAAACAACAACCCCCCCGGGATCAATCGCACGCCCCAACCCCACCACCATTTATTTCTTACCACCTCACACCCCGTCACCGAATTAATCGGAATCCGCTTAGTCACAAACCCAGGTCCAAAAGCCACAGTTATCCATTGATTATCCACCGTGACCGTTAACGTGCCAAATATCCAAATGATCAGTGCAAGGAACGCAGCCGTAAAAGCCAAGAGCGGGATTTGCCCTGGATTAGGGGGTATAGCCAAACTCAAAAGCACAATGGCAATAAAAATCCCCACGCACGATCCAATGATCACCCATCCAACCTGAGTATGTCTATATGCTAGTTTAGACATGACGCTGCGTTATTGCTATGCACCCAAAGATCCGCCTCCGAAAAACAGCTTAGGCACGTAACGTTGCACCTAGCTCCATTAAAACGATTCTCACCAATTCTTCATGGGCTCGGTTTACCTCCTGATCTGTAAGGGTCCTATCACTAGCCCGATACGTAAACGCATAAGCCATGCTTTTATGTCCCTCCGGAATATTGCGACCCCGATAAACATCAAATATTTCAACCAACACTAAAATTGGAGGTTTGTGGGCGTTTATGACTTTCAAAACCTGCTCATGCGTCACGTTTTCAGGGACTACTATCGCCATATCCCGCCGAATTGCAGGGAACTGGGGTAAAGATTCAAACTTCTTTTCGCGTGAACGCAGCCGCATTAGCAAGTCGAGATTCAATTCACCAAGCACAACCACTTCCTGAAAATCGTAAATCCTTGCTACTTGAGGGGAGAGAATTCCAAATTCACCTAACCTATGCCTTCCAAGTAAAACCAAGCATGAATCATAAAAAAGCGTCGAAGGGTTCGCGTTTTTCTCGTATGAGACACCCTTTACACCGTAACTTATCAAAAATTCCTCGATCACGCCCTTCAAATCGAATACATCGAACTTTGCCGCACGATCGGCTCCTTCCCAAAAAACTGGCCATCGGTCACCAACCATGACTATCCCCAACATTCGCTCCTCCTTAACAGGCAACTCTGCTCCGCCCCGGGCAAAAACCTTACCGATTTCAAATAACGCTACGGAAGGATTCCGACGGTGCAGATTGAAACGTACCGAATCTAACAAGCCTGGCAATAAACTCGGTCGGAGTACACTCATTTCAATACTGAGCGGATTTGCCACACGCACGCAGCACTCGAGTGGTAACACTAGTGAAGCTACCTTAACTGAGACCAAGCTTTGTCCCTGAGCCTCGTACAAACCCAAACCACAAAGAATCCGCCTCGCTTCCTGAATCTGGTCGTACACCTCATCAAACGGATGCGTCCCAATTGCACCCCGAGGCTTACTTGGTTTTATCTTTTCCACGCCATAGACCCTTTCTATCTCCTCAATCAAGTCCACATCCCGCTTTACATCCACCCGCCAAGTAGGAACTGCAAATGTAGCCCGGTCTGCGTCTACATCCTCTGAAATCAACTCGAACCCGAGTCGAAGAAGGATTTCCCTCTGTGTCCCAGAATTGATCGGGGTTCCTAAAATAGCATTGGTTCGGGCGTAATTTAATGTAATGAGGCGCTTCTCCCGCTTGCCAGGATACTCATCAATTGCACCATCTACGAGAACCCCTCCCGCTGTGTCCAAAATCAGTCGTGCGCACCTCCGGCTAGCCCAATCGGCCATTTCTATATCCACCCCTCGCTCGAAACGGTAACTCGACTCAGTACGCAAACCTAAAGCACGGGAGGTTCGACGGATGTTGACGGGATCGAAATTAGCGGACTCTATGAGGACGTCCGACGTATCGGGATTAATCTCGGAATTAGCCCCACCCATTATTCCCGCCAATGCCACTGCTTTCACAGGATCAGCAATAACCAACATCCTTTGAGTTAATTCCCGTTCAATCCCATCCAAAGTGGTAAACCGCTCGTTAGGCAATGCAGTTCTCACAATAATCTTCTTTCGGCCTTCACCATCTTCCGCCAGCAAACGCATATCGAAAGCATGCAATGGCTGGCCGGTCTCCATCATCACAAAGTTGGTTACATCCACTACATTGTTAATGGATCTAAATCCCAACAATTCCAGCAGCGAAGACAACCAGGTAGGTGATGGGCCTATCTTAACTCCTCGAACAACCCTGGCTGTATATCGGCGGCACAATGCAGGTGCAGTAATCTCTACCGCCACAAATCTCTCTATCCGGCCTTCACCAACCGGCAACTCTACACTTGGCAATTTTATTGGGTGCCCAAGGACCGCACCTACCTCTCGCGCAATTCCAATCACCCCTGTTAAATCCGGTCTATTAGGTGTAATCTCCAAATCGTAAATCACGTCAGCCTTAGGACGTCCTAGGTACTCACCAAAAGGCGTCCCGATTGGGGCATCTGGCGGCAAAACCATGATTCCCTCCGAGTTTTCAGCAAGGCCCAGTTCCTCCTCAGAACACAACATCCCAAACGATTCCACCCCCCTAATTTTGCTAGGTTTTATGACGACCGGTTTACCGTCAGGACCAGGTTTTGGTAATGCATATCCCGGCTTTATCAGTACCACCTTGTCTCCAGCTTTAAAGTTTCGGGCTCCACACACTATCTGTTTAACACCTTGTCCATCATCTACCATGCATACTGTGAGTTTGTCCGCGTTAGGATGCTTCTCTACGGAGAGAACCTGAGCCACAACAATGCCTTCAAATTCTCCCCCCACATGATGCATGTGCTCTACCTCAAGCCCAAGCATAGTCAACCGCTCAGCAAGCTCCTCCGGACTCCAATCGAAATCGACATACTGCCTCAACCAATTGTACGTGATTTTCATATGCCAAAAACCGATTAGTAGTTTCCACCCAAGAGGTTAAAACTGCGTTAGAAATCTCACATCATTCTCAAAAAACAGTCGAATGTCGGTTATCCCGTACCTCAGCATCGCTAGTCGTTCTATGCCGAAACCGAAGGCCCATCCTGTCCATTCAGTGGGGTCATAACCTACATTCTCAAACACCACCGGATTGACCATCCCACACCCTGCAATCTCGAGCCATTCTCGTCCCATCTTGCGGACCAACGAGTTAGAAAAATCAATCTCATAGCTAGGTTCAGTGTAGCTAAAATAGTGCGGCCGGAACCTTATCCGCACATCACCTCCTAAAACTTCTTTAAATACAAACTCCACAGTGCCCTTTAAGTCACCCACCGTCACCCCGCGATCTACATATAATCCCTCAATTTGATGAAACGTAGGATTATGTGTCGCATCTGGGTTATCACGCCGGTAACACCGCCCCGGCACAATCACACGTATAGGAGGCTGCTGCGATTCCATAACCCGAATCTGAACCGAGGAAGTATGCGTCCGTAACAACCAACGGTTCGATAAGGGGAAACGTGGGTGCGGCCTATTTTGTGGTACATCCAAATAAAAAGTATCTTGAGTATCTCGCGCTGGGTGATCAGCTGGAGTATTTAGTGCATCAAAACAATGATATTCATCTTCGACCTCTGGTCCCTCTGCAACCGCAAATCCTAAACGGCGAAAACTACGCACCACGTCATCAATCAGTTGAGTAATTGGATGAAGCCTCCCATAAGACCGCCGCCTGCCAGGTAAGGTAAAATCCACCGGTGCCTTCGGCATTAGCCTTTGGAGTTCCAATTCTCCCCTTTTTCGCTCAAGTACAGATTCAAGTTGAACCTTAGCCGTATTCACAGCCTTTCCCACCAGAGGCCGCACTTCCTTGGGCAACTGCGGCAATTGTCTCATTATCTTGGTTAGTTCACCGTCGGGCCCCAGCCACCGACCCTTAACCCTATCTAATGAAGGCAAGTCCGGCGCCGATTCAAGCTCAGCAATCGCTTCCTTGCAAATCTGTTCCACTCGAGTCACCAAATCAGTCATATCTGTCACGCAATCTAATAAGCTAACGCTTTCTCAGAAAGCTATATTTTCTGCGCACTCTGCACACGCTACGAAAAAGACATATACCAATAACAACAAAACAAATCTAGAATCGAACGCGCGCCATAAACGTCTGCATTTTTCCGTGCTCTAAAAACCCCTTGAGCCGATATACCCAACTGAGGTTCAAATCCTCGCCATCGACTTCCAAACATCTTAGACTTGGAAGAAATCCAGGTTTTTACTGGTAAAACTACACAGCGCGGGTCTCCTCCTAACTCCCATCATCTAAAACCCCCCCAATAATTTAAAATTTTTTTGTGGAAAATAGAAAGTTCGTATGTATATATTTCAGTGCTCTAGAAACTTTAGATTGGCGCAGCAGATTTAACAACGATTTTACATAACACTTAGGGTGACGGCCGTGACAGCCAAAAAACGCCAAAACAAAGGTATAAATATTCAAGATCAAGCAGCGAAGACTGCTAAATCCAGTTCGCGGAAGAAGTCTGCGGAAATTGATGATATTCCTGTGCCTCCGAACATCGACCCTAAATGGGAAAAATATTACAAACGGCTTGTACGCTTAAGAAACAGACTTTTGGAACAGCAACGGGCTCTTGTCCAGGCATCAACTGCTGAATCAGAACCGTACGGGATGCACATGGCGGACACAGGTACCGATAACTTCGAACGCGACTTCGCGCTTAGCTTGCTTTCCAGCGACCAAGACATCCTTTACGAAATTGATGAAGCAATTAAACGTATTGAAAGAGGTACGTACGGAATTTGCGAGTTGACAGGGAAACCGATTCCAAAGGCCAGACTTGACGCAATACCTTGGGCAAGGTTTACCGTCGAGGCCCAAGAACAACTAGAACGCGAGGGCGCACTACGTCAACGCCCTCGACTACGGCCTTTGGGCATGATCGAACAACATTCAGTCCAAGAATCTGAATCTGAGGAACCCGAACCTGAAACTGAGTAAGATAGCTTATGCCACGAGAAATTATTATCCTCGAATGCACAGAAGCCCGGAAGGAAGGCAAGCCTCCTTCTCGGTATATCACAACTAAGAATAAGAAAAAAACCACCGAACGTTTGGAGTTAATGAAGTACAACCCTTTTCTAAAGCGACATACTTTGCACCGCGAAATTAAGTAGAGCCTATGCCAAGGAAAACACATCCGGAAAAACGTTCTACAAAAACACCGCTGACTATCGAGCCACGGCGGCCAAAACCACGCATCAACTTCCCAATAGAAGCACTCGATTATAAAAACGTTAACCTTCTAAAACAGTTTGTCACTGAGCAAGGGCGTATCTTGCCCCGTAAATACACTGGTTTGCCAGCTCATTACCAACGCAGACTTAAACGTGCCATCAAGCGCGCGCGTCAAATGCTATTAATGAAATAACTTCATCGCCAATTTTCATTGGCATCTCACGGCCCATGCATTGCCAAAAGCATGGGCCGTGAGTTTTTTACCATAATCACCTTCTCAACATTGAAAACCATTCCTAAAACCTTTGCAATGATCCCAGTTTTAGCATGTTCATATCCATAATAGCACATTCCCCAAGCCGGTGACTCTTCCCCAATCTATGTACTACCATTTCCGCCCTTTAAGCACTTTGCTTCCGCGCCTTACATTTGGCCAGCTCCTAAAAATCAAACTAACGAATCGGGAGAGGCAGTAACTTGAGCTCTCCATGGATTGATTGAACTGCCAGGTCTCATAGTAAGCAGGGGGGCCAATACCAAACTTTATTGCTCATTATGCCAAACTAGAACTCGCCCCATATGCAAAAACTAAACCCATCTCATCTGCCAAAGTAAAGTATGTCTACGAAAAAGCTCAACCATTTTTGGATTATCGCTTTGGTAACTCACCTGGGCGTTAGCGCAGAATTTAAAACTCCCCGGTTTACCTTTGATTTTTCTCGCTACTGAAATCTCCAACAATGCACTTGATCAGATAAAATTGTTTTTCGACTGTAAATGCCTTAGCTTATAAAACCAACCGCTACGCAAGTTAGACCTCCCTAATTATCAGACCAACATTCACCCCCGAAATAGACTGGTAAATCACCCAAACACATTTGGGCCTGTTCTCAACCTTTGTATGTTTTCACAGCACACTCGAATTTACTACTTCTTCATCTCCTACAGAGAAGCGTTTGAAACCGATCTAACGCATCCTCCCATTGTGTTGCGGTTTGCGGATTTGGATCATATTTACGAAGATCGACCGAATTTCTGATCACCTCACGTATTTCCGACAGATTCTTGACTTCACGGTCAGCCATCGCTTGGACCATGACATTCCCCAATGCAGTAGCCTCCACCGGGCCAGCAAGCACAGTCCTTCCACACGCATCAGCTGTCATCTGATTCAACAACTCATTCTGTGAACCTCCACCCACTATATGAATGACCTCCACGTTGGAACCAGTCAATTGCTCTAGGCTACTAAGCACGACTCGATATTTAATAGCCAAGCTTTCCAAAGCACACCTGACTAATTCCCCTTCTGTTTGCGGTTCAGGTTGGCCAGTCTTCTGACAAAACTCCCTAATTGCAGTCGGCATATCTTTTGGGTTTAAAAAACTTGGGTCGTCAGGGTCTATTACGCATTTCAGCGGCTGGGCTTCTTTAGCTAAGTTAACCAAATCCGCGTAAGAATATTCTTTGCCCTGAGACTGGAACGATCGCCGACACCCTTGAACAAGCCACAATCCCATTATGTTTTTGAGCAATCGGGTAGTGTAATTCACACCCCCTTCGTTCGTAAAATTAAGTTTCAGAGACTCCTCATTTATTACTGGTGTTTCTATCTCCACCCCCATCAGAGACCATGTGCCGGAACTTATGTATGCCCAATTTAATTGTCCTGTATTTGCCGTTGGCACACCTACTACAGCTGACGCAGTGTCATGCGAAGCAGGAGCTATGACACGAACCGCCTTTGGCAATCCCGTGTATTCAACCACGCCTTTCCGAAGCCGACCCAAAACCTTTCCAGGCGGCACTATATCAGGCAAGAAATGTTGAGGTATGCGGAATTTACGAAGTAATTCTCTGGCCCAAGTGCGCTTCACCGGATTCAAAAATTGAGATGTGGAAGCAATCGTATACTCAACCACAAGCGCCCCACTTAAACACCAGTGAAAGTAATCCGGCATGAAAAGCAAGTACCTCGCTGCTTTCACTAATGTTGGGGCATGGTTGTACCACTCTATTAATTGGTACAATGAATTGATTTCCATGAATTGAATGCCAGTATGACGAAAAATGGTTTGTTTCGGTACTTTTTTGAATGCACGTTTAAGAGCCCCTCGCGTCCTACAATCACGATAGTGATACGGCAACCCAAGCAACTCTTGGTGCTCATCCAACAACACAAAATCCACTCCCCATGTATCTACTCCCACGGAAGCTATACTTGAACCGTATTTACTGCCTGCGATCTTCAAACCATTTTGAATCTCGCTCCACAACCGCAACACGTCCCAACGCATGGACTCAGCAATGTAAACGGGACCGTTTGCAAAACGGTGTACCTCCTCAAGTGTAATTCGTTTACCATCCCAAAGCCCGGCCATTACCCGGCCACTTTCGGCTCCCAAATCGACTGCCAAGTACACACGCTTTTCCCCTCTCATAGCATTACCTCCGTTTTCAGATTAAGATCACTTAATGGAGATTGTCGCCTGGGCAGTGGCTTTAATGCTGGCCCTCTGCTGGGCTAGTTTGCCACTGTATCCAGCTATAAAGCTCGACAACAACAGTAATACCAACCCCGAGGCTAATAACCGGCGTGTGCGTCCACTCGTGCCACGCCATTCGCCAAGCGCAATCCCAATTAGCGTACTAAAAAGAATAGCACTGGCCATTAACACAGCCCATCCAATGTAAGCCGTTTGACCCATTTTAGGCTCTCCCGTTTTGAAACAAATGAATTGCGAACACCAAATAGCCCCTGCAAGTGCTGCTAGAAGATAATTCATCAGCAAAGGTGTTCCGGGACGGCTGTAGTCACTCAATGTCCTGTTCTTAAAATTCAGATATAAGCACCAAAGCCCATTCACCATAAATCCGCCAAGCAATACCACAACTAAAACAGGCATACCTTTCCATACATTTGAAGTGTAAGGAGGGGTGGTTAAAGCCAGTCGTTCAATGTCAGGGCCACCTTGCAATCCAAAACTCATGGCTGAACTCATCAACCCTGAGAAAATCGCTACGGTGATACCTTTTTTGAAATTAAATTCTGCGACCGCCCTACGCTTTACCTCTTCGGGTAATTCATTTTCCTTAGACCTCCCCGCCATACCTACCAAAATAATCCCAAGAAGCGACACCAAGGCAGCTAAAATGGATACCTGGCCGGGCGCGGTATAAATAAGCTTATTTATTTCATCCGCCCCTTTAAGCATCGGGGGGATTAGTGTCCCTGCCGCCGAGCACAGCCCGCAACCGATCGCAAGACCTAATCCTACTCCTAGATACCGGATCATTAATCCCCAGGTCAGACCTCCAACTCCCCAAGCCGCTCCACAAAAAAAGCAATATGCAAGTTGGCCACTAGGCGCTTTGCTAAGCACTGTCAAAACATTCGGAGAAGTGGAAAACGCCAAGGCCCAAGGTACCACCACCAACCCGAAAACTGCGTAAATAAACCAGTAACTTTCCCACGCCCAGTTTTTTATTTTTTTAAAAGGCAAATAAAAGACGGCTCCAGCCAATCCTCCTAAAGTGAAAATGAGAATCCCTATAGCTGGATTGGTGCTAATCGTCGCAGGATTCAGTTCCTCAAGGCTTCCAGCAACGACCGAGGTCAGTTGCTGAACTGCTTGCGTGCTTTCCATAAAACCTCCATTAACACATTTGTGTTACTTCCGCTTAAGTAAAACCTCTTTCTCGTAGCGTTTCACTTCGTCGAGCCAAGCCTCTGCCGGGGGAACTCCCATTTGTTCGCAATAATAGTCCCAAACCACCCCCCATGGCAGTGCCTTCACCTCTTCCATCAATGCTAATCTGGTAGTGTAATCTCCCATGGCTTCTGCCTCTTTGATTTTCTTACTTGGCGCTAGCAACGCAATCAATAAGGCCTTCAGCATGTTTCTAGCTCCTATAACCCAGGCTGCCACACGATTAATACTTGCATCAAAGTAATCCAAACCTATTCGCACACGATCTATGTAGCCATTCCACACAATCTCTTGAGCAATCGCTTGCAGGTCGTCCGTCAACGTCACCACATGATCACTGTCCCAACGCACCCCTCGACTTACATGAAGCGCAATTTGAGGGAGGTACATAAGGAGCGCCGAAATTTTGTCCGAGATAGTCTCAGTCGGATGATAATGACCAGTATCAAGAGTGATGAGTATCTTGCGTGTAATAGCATAACCAATGTAAAACTCGTGCGAGCCCACTACATAACTCTCAGAACCAATACCAAATAGTTTAGGTTCTACTGAGTCAATGTTATACTTGGGATCAACCTGCTTGGAAAAGATTTCGTCCAATGATTCCAACAAACGCTCGCGTGGTCCGCGCCTATCAGCAGGCGTATCTTTCATTCCATCTGGAATCCAAAGGTTAGTAAGGCAAGTTTTCTTCAGTGCTTTCCCGATCGCTTCACCAATCTCTCGACACCTAATCCCATGCTCGATCCAAAACTTCCTGATCGTTTTATTTGGATGAGATAGTGTCATGCCATCGGCTGCCTTTGGATGGGCAAAAAAGGTTTGATTAAAATCCAACCCAATGCCCAGCTCTTTTGCCCAAGCTATCCAATTCTTAAACTGTTCCACAGAAATCTCGTTGCGGTCTACCTTTCGGCCCTGCATTTCGGCATAACACGCATGCAGGTTAAACCGATGTTTCCCCGGTATCAAAGACAAAGCCTTCTCAAAATCTGCTCTCAGCTCATCAGGTGTGCGGGCTTTCCCCGGATAGTTACCTGTCACAGCAAGTCCACCACCTAATTCCTGGCCAAGATTTTCAAAACCACCAACATCGTCCCCTTGCCAACAATGTATAGATATTGAGATGTTTTGTAGTACCTTCAGGGCCTTGTCTGTGTCGACCCCCAACTCAGCGTAACGCTGCTTTGCGATTTGGTATGCCTGCTGAAGTTTCGTGCTTTTCACCATAACTGTGTGAGAGTTTACGACAGATAATGTTAATGGGTAACACACATCCTGTCATTAAAATTTCTAAAAATTTCTGGAGATGTGTGAGGCCTTTCCTTTTGACACCTCAAAACACTTGGTTCTACTGCCTGGTGCCGTTCGCAAGAAACCTGACTCACAAATCAACCATCCACCAAACCTCTTTAGCATATAGCTGATGCAAAAATTGTATTTATTTTGGGTTATGCACTCGTGTATTCTAAAATGAAATTTCTACGCCATGCTAAAGCTTGAAAAATACTCAATCGGAGTGGGTGACCGTTTCGGTCAGCAAGCGCCGGCGCAACTCCGCGCCTGCATTCAGAGCAGGACACAGCAAGTCACCGTCATTCCTGTGTGGAATAAGTCATTCCGAGAACACTCAATAATAGGCTCTAATCATGCCCAAGTTAAAGCAGCTGCCGAAGCAGCCGTGAAGGCCTTGAACTGGGACCTGCCTTGGCACGTGGATGCTGACCATATCCGTTTGGACACCGTGGATGGGTTCATTCCTTACTCCGATTTTTTCACGCTCGACGTTGCAGAATCCATCGGCAAACCAGCTCCACAAACCCAAGTCGAAGAATTCATGAAACGCCACCCTGAATTAAACTCCAAGATCCAAATTGAGGGGATTGATAGGCCGCTCAACCTTGATATAGATGCTATAAGACGTATCGCAACAAAATACCTTACCGCAGTTAAAGAAGCCGGAGCTATTTACCAGTACATCCGCAGGAAAAAAGGTGATGATAATTTTATTATCGAAATGTCGACAGACGAAGCAGACGTTCCGCAGACACCTGAAGAACTCCTAGTTATCCTCGCTGCAGTAGCCGACGAGCAGATCCCAATACAGACTATCGCTCCCAGATTTTCAGGTAGATTTAACAAAGGCGTCGATTACGTTGGCGACATTAAAGTTTTCGCCCGGGAATTTGAGGAAGACATAGGTGTGATAAAATTTGCTATTAAACGGTATAACTTGCCGCAAAACCTCAAACTCAGTGTCCATTCTGGCAGCGACAAGTTTTCCATTTACGAACCAATTCGACGCGCCATCCGAAAGCACGGGGTCGGTCTACACATCAAAACAGCAGGCACTACGTGGCTCGAAGAAGTCATCGGACTAGCAGAAGCCGGTGGACCCGCTTTGGAACTTGTAAAGGAAATCTACATCGAGGCCGTAGGGAAAATTGAGGAGCTCACCCGCCCCTATGCCACTGTAATTGATATCCACATCGAAGAACTCCCACCACCGGAAAAGGTCAAACACTGGTCCTCTGAACAGTTTGTGCTAGCCCTCCGGCACCAGCCCAATTGCCCACAATTCAATCCTTCAATGCGACAACTTATGCATGTGGCATATAAACTCGCTGCAGCGAGATTAGAAAAGTATTTGGCGCTTGTCCGCGAGCATGAGTCGATAATTAGCCGAAACGTTACCCAAAATCTCTACGACCGACATATCAAACCAATTTTTATTGATTAAAGCCCGCTCGTACAAAATCGCACCAGTTTTTGGTCTAAACCAGCACTTTTGAATCGGTGGCTTTCCGAAAAAGCAAGCCCCGCCATAAAGGCCAAGTAAAACAGTACCCAATCAGGAATGAGCAAACCCTGCGCCTCCCGTAAACAAGCCATAACCACTCCTAACATGACTGGTCCGCCATAGGTTTAAACCACCATCAAAAACTATTCCCTACAAAATGGAGTTCACGCTCACACTAACCTAAATAAAGCCGGGGGTGCGAAGCGGTTTTATACTTATGAGCAGACTTGCACAATTGCATACCACCTTTTAGAAATCTGAGACTTACTTACGGGGCCTGGCGCCCACTCTCAATAGCCCATAAGTTCAACCTAAAAACCGACTTAAAAACACCGTTTGCGTACTTCCCACTTCTTGAAATGAGGGTTACAGTGCCCAAAATGGGATTAAGAACCAGTCTTTTGGCAATCCGTAAGTTTCAAATGGTATCCATTCCAATAAAACCCTTGCGTGCTGTTACAAACCGGTTGCATATACCACTTTCAGCACTTTCGCCGATATTTTGCGGATGTAGATTTACTGAAAAAGCGTTGTAGTGACTTGACAAGGGAAATGCACGAAGGTTGCATTGTTACAGTCAGAAAAGCCAAACCCAACGAAACAACTCATGAAAAAGTCAGCCAAAAAAACCAGCACAAAGGTAAGAGATCGCAAAGTTTATTTAGTTGCAAGTGGAGATCAAAGATTATCGGCAAATCAGACGTGTTGGCCCGCCCAGCAAGCCATGGAACAAGCCCTCACAGAAGCGGTGAACGATCTCGGCTATCGGGTCATCAGAGCTCACCCATATAAGCCTGAGGAAGGACACGGGTTTATTTCTTCCCAGCGTGAAGGAATGGACGTTTTCAACAAACTTGATCCTGATGCGCCCGTAATGGTAGCGGAGGCAGTATGGCAATACTCATACTTTGTGTTGCCTGGGCTACTATTTCACAAGGGTCCGATACTTACTGTAGCCAACTGGTCAGGGCAATGGCCAGGCCTGGTGGGCATGTTAAACTTAAACGGATGCCTCACAAAAGCATGCATCCCGTACTCAACCCTCTGGAGTGAAGATTTTAAAGACGACTACTTTCTTAAACGGTTAAAGGCTTGGCTACAAACAGGCCGTTGCACACACGATACCAGCCATGTCATCCCGTTAGAAAAGGTAAAAGTGCGAAATGCAAAAGTGCGGCGGATCGGCGAAACCCTAGCAAAAGAATTGCTCAAAACAAAAGCCATTATGGGAGTATTCGATGAAGGTTGTATGGGCATGTACAACGCCATCATCCCTGATGAATTACTGAACAAACTTGGAGTGTTCAAAGAACGTCTAAGCCAATCCGCTCTTTATTATGAAACCACCCGTGTATCCGACGAAGAGGCTATTGCCGTGCGTCAATGGTTAGAATCAAAAGGAATGAAATTCCACACGGGGCCGAATGAGGACACGGATCTTACCGACAGCCAAATCCTCTGGCAGTGCAAAATGTATATTGCTGCAGTCCGTTTGGCTGATGATTTCAAATGTGACTGCATAGGAATTCAATACCAACAAGGGCTGAAGGATCTTTTGCCGGCTAGCGATTTAGTTGAAGGCATGCTTAACAATAGCGACAGGCCCCCAGTCCGGTCACGGGACGGCAAACGAATTCTATTTGAAAACGAACCAGTCCTGCACTTCAACGAGGTCGATGAATGCTCAGGTTTGGATGCTCTCATGACCCATAGAGTCCAAAAGGCCCTAGCCCAACCTGTCGAGACCACATTGCACGATGTGCGATGGGCCGACTGGGACAGAAGCAATACTATCCAAGACTATGTATGGGTATTTGAAATTAGTGGGGGTGCACCCCCTGCACACTTCATTGGCAACTGGGCAGGCGCAGAAGGATTCAGGCAACCCGCAATGTATTTTCCAAAGGGTGGGTCTACGCTCCGTGGCATCTCTAAACCCGGGGAAATTGTCTGGTCACGAGTTTACATCGACAAAAACGGTTTAAACATGGACATTGGCCGCGGATGCGTTGTAGAACTGCCTCGGGAAGAAACAGAACGCCGGTGGAACGCCACCACGTGGCAATGGCCAATCATGCACGCTGTATTGTACGGTGTCACACGCGACCAAATGATGGCTAAACATAAGGCCAATCACATCCAAGTCGTATATGCTACAGACGCCGAAGCAGCGGACCAATGCCTTCTAGCAAAGGCTTACATGGCAGCTGCGCTGGGCATGAAGGTAAACGTGTGTGGGACTCGAAAAGGCGACCGGCCTTGGGCATAAAAACCCCTAATAAACCCGGGCACTCTACTCTTTTAAAGCACCCCACCGTTCTCGGATCCACCTTTCCACAGGGGCAAAACAGATTTTGTCTGCAAGTAAACCCACAAATACAATTACAAGCATAATACCAAGAACGGCATCCATTGCGTGGAGTTCCCGACCGAAATGAAGCAGATGACCTAATCCAAACCCAGTCACAATTGTAATATAAATTTCAGCCGCCATTAAAGATCTCCACGCAAAAGCCCATCCTTGTTTCATACCGTTTACAATAAACGGCAACGCGGCAGGTAAAATAACCATCACCCACGTGTGGAGTCCGCGTGAACCCATTGTGCGCGCTGCCCACACATATATCCGAGGGACATTCCTGATCCCCGACTCGGTCGATAAAATCACCGACCAAACACAACCCATTACAACAATAAACAGCATTGCCTCTTCAGTTTGCCCAAACCATAAAAGCGCTAACGGCGCCCAGCAAATACTGGGCAATGCTTGCAACCCAAGAGCTATCCAACCAAGTGTATAACGGAATAACTCCACCCGGCCAATCAAAAGTCCCAGCGGCACTCCTGTAATAACCCCAATGAAATATCCCATTATTAATCGCCGAAACGTTACAAGTGCTGCATTAGGAAGTGTACCATCTATTACTGCCTTAAAAAGGTACTTACCTACTTGCGACGGTGCCGGAAGCAAATATTCAGGCCACACTCCTACCCGCACCAATGATTCCCACAAAACACACAGGACCGCAAAAACCATTAGTGGTAGCACAGCCTTCCAAAACCTATTGTTTCGGCGAATCATTTTTTAACACGTCTGTGATCTCCTGGGCAAATTCAGCTACTTCTGGGCTATTAATGTTCCGCGGAAAACCCAAATCTATTTTTAGAATGGCCTTAACTTTGCCGGGGCGAGGCGTAAACACTACTACCCGGTTTCCTAGACACGCAGCCTCACGCGGATTGTGTGTTACAAAGATCACCGTTTTAGGCCGTTTCATCCAAATCTCCTGCAACTCCGTGTACATCTGCTCTCTTGTAAGTGCATCCAAGGAAGCAAATGGTTCATCCATAAGTAGGATCTTTGGATTTGGGGCGAGTGCCCGTGCCAAAGCAACCCGTTGTTTCATTCCCCCCGAAAGTTCGTGAACCCCTGCACGTTTAAAGGAACTCAGCCCAACTAAGTTCAGGTAAAATTCTGCAACCTCCCGCCGTTCTTTTCGCTTTAATCCTTTCTTAAGCTTAAGAGGAAATATTACGTTCTGAAACACATCCAACCATGGGAATAAAGCAGGTTCTTGAAACATAACCATTCGATCACTTCCTGGACCAGTAACCGGAATGTTATCGAGCAAGACTTCTCCGGTGTTTGGTCGCTCTAGTCCAGCAATAATGTTCAAAAGGGTGCTTTTACCGCAACCGCTAGGTCCCACCAAACACAGAAATTCACCTTCGTAAACCTCGAAACTAATGTCCTCAAGTGCCTTAACAAAACCCACCTTAGACCGAAACTGTTTCGAAACTCCCCGCAGGGCCACTTTCGGTATAGGTTGGACCTTGGAATTCGTGCTGTTCATTTTAACTCTTCTACGGGCTCCAAACGTAGCTCCTTCAACACACTGTTCAGGTAACTTAATTCGTAAATACCCCGCAGATCCGGTACCTGAGGGAATAACCCAACCTCGAAACCGTCCTTAGCATTTTTGAATAGGGAAGCTGGGATTGGATCCCACGTCAATTCCAACCGATCCCAAGCTCGACTTAAAACGTTGGAATTCAGCACAAACCCAGTCTCAACTTGTAATTCTCGCAGCAAAATTTCCAAAGCCGCAAGCTTGTTTGTCGAAATCCATTGGCTTAATTCTACATGTGCGCGGAGCCACCTCTTTACAAGGTCGGGGTGCCGTTGCGAAAAATCCGTGCTACATACTAAATGTGTGGTCACATATCGCCCACTAGTATTTGTCCATAACACGCGTTCCTCTAAGAAAATCTTACATCCCCCTTCCAATTCCAGGCTGCTTACCCATGGCTCAACCGTCCAAGAAGCATGTGCCTCTCCTTTCCGGAGCAATGTCAGGTGATCTGGGTTAGAAACCGGTAACACCCAAACGTCTCCCCCCGTTAAACCTACTTTGTATCCGAGCGAGCGTAACCATGCCCGCGTTGCCACATCTTGGGTGTTCCCAAGCTGTGGAGTGAGTACACGCTTGCCTTTAAAATCAGAGGTATTCGTAATCCCACTATTGGTGTGGACCAACAGCGCAGCCCCACCACTACACCCCCCCGCGATAATCTTAAATTTGCGCCCTCCCGTTCTTAAATAAGCATTTATCGCTGGACTAGGCCCCACGTATGTCATATCGATCGTCCCCGCAAGAAGCGCTTCCATAGCAGATGGACCTGCGTTATAAACGTACCATCTTACCACCACATTCGAACCCAATCGCTCTTCAAACCATCCATGTCCTTCTCGGGTGAATGCATGGCCTATTACAGCTTGTGCATGTGTAACATTAGGGAAATGCCCCACTTTGATTGTGATCCGTTCTCTACAAAACCCATGCCCAAACCCTCCGAAAAAACACACCAACCAAAGAATGAATTTAAGGAGGTTAAGTGCCATGTTTCCTACATATGCCAAACCCATACTTACCCTATGCACGCAAACTACATTTGGATGACCTAACCCCATTGCAGTCTCATAGTTAGCTTACCCATGGCCAAACCAATCTGCAAAACTTAATCTGGCAATTTTTCGAAAAAAACCTTATCAAGAGTCCGAAATTCCTAGTCTGAAAAGCGATGGCTGCAATGGAACCAAGCCAATCAACTCAACCAACGCGCGATCCCTATCTGGAATCATTTCTATCCCACTTGGGGGGCGGAAGGGGCTACTCACAATACACAATTAGAAACTACGTAACCGCGCTAGAAGAGTTTCTGCAATGGTACCGCAACCAGTTTAATACTACCCCTAACTGGACTGCTATATCCCAAGAAACCTTCCGACTCTACCTTCGGCACCTTGGAAAGAACAATCTTAAGCCCGCTTCAATACGTGTAAAGTTTGCTGCACTCCGTTCATTTTACAGGTTTCTTATCAGAAACGGATTCACTTCCCTAAACCCAGTCAAAACCATTACACTCCCAAAACATCGCCGCGGCCTTCCAATGTTCCTCACCAAAGAGCAAATGCTCAGGCTTTTGAACGCGCCTTTCGAGGAACTAAGAAATCTTCAGCCCAACAACCCAACGTATAAACAAAAGGCGATTCTTTGTTTTCGCGACGCAGCAATACTGGAAACCCTCTACTCATGTGGGCTCCGAATCAGTGAATTATGCACGCTGAGGGCAACGGATATCGATTGGAACAACCAACTAGTTCGGGTTCAAGGCAAAGGCAAAAAAGAACGGTTTGTACCGATCGGTGCACCAGCACTAGAAGCAATCAGAAAATATTGGTCTTTGTTACCTGCTCTACCAACCGGAGAGCAGCCTGTATTTCTTGCGAAAACGGGATCACCTGTATCTCCCAGGGACTTCCAAAGAAGGCTTAAAAAATACCTGCTTCAAGCAGGACTCGACCCGGCAATCACGCCTCACAAAATCCGCCATAGTTACGCTACTCACTTATTGGATGCGGGAGCTGACCTACGCAGCGTCCAAGAATTACTGGGCCACGCCCGAGTAGCTACAACCCAGATTTACACACATATCACTACCCATCACCTGAAAAAAATTTATGAAAAGACCCATCCACGCGCTTAACATCATTACAATGGCAAATAACAAAGCCCACCCATTATCTAATTTTGAGTAACCCAAACAATGACAGATCCAACTCACAAGCGTGAACCCAAATACCTTCTGCAACGAGCAGAGCAATTCATATTGCCTAGACTCGCCAGTCGTTTGCCAGCTTGGGTAACACCCGACCACCTCACATCCTTAGGACTTCTTTCGTGCTTACTTATAGGGCTGTGCTATGCCCTTTCAGGCCAATATAAGTGGCTACTTTTGCTGACTGTTCCACTATGGCTACTTAATTGGCTGGGAGATAGCTTGGACGGAACCCTGGCACGTATACGACGCATCCAACGCCCATTTTACGGTTATTACCTAGACCACATGGTAGATATGCTCTCTGCAGCTGCTGTTTGCATTGGCATAGGTTTATCCCCATACGTAAACATGGGTTTTGCCATCACCCTACTGCTTTTGTATTACCTACTGTCAATAAACGTGTTCCTGGAAACTCTCGTGCTCCGAAAGTTTCAATACGGGTATGGCTTCATCGGACCAACCGAAGTCAGAATACTGTTATCAGGATTGGCAATCTTTATTTACTTTCGGAGCGAACCAACAATTCACCTCTTGGATTTTAAAATAGGCATCGGTGACATTGCTGCAGCCAGCGCCGCTTTATTCATGATCATCTCACTTGTGTACCGGATCATTTCGAATCTCGATTATCTCGGCAAAATCGATCCACCCAACGTGGTAAAACACTGATTGCCAACCGACCAATCCTGTCTCTTAAAAATACCTTTGCCGTTCAATGATAAGGACAATACCGCTCAAGCCACTCTCATATCTCCGACTTAAAAAGAGCACCAAAACAAACCCCATTTATTGGTCCGGCGTAAAAGTGTGCACTGGGCCGTTACCAAAGAGTATCAGTCCCACTTCCTCGCGCTACCCCAGGCTTAAATAAACTTATTCCGAACCCCCAAAGAGTAATGCGCAATGAAATCAAGTCCCAAAAATGATTTGTCCCTACCCAATCTCTCATCAAGAGATTGAGCAGGGACAAATGGGGATTTCGGAGCTCGCCACACTCTCTTCCCCCTGCCAACATTAGGCGCCCCAAAGCTATACGCTTTGTTGGCTGCTGGCTTCCCGACGCTATTCTCCGAGGGCCACTCAGGAGTTTCGGCCTCATAGCAGGGCCGTCGGCGTCTTACGACTGCCGATTATCGGACCGAGCCTTCTGAGCCTGCCTTCGGTAGACGCTATAAAGTGTCTTCCATCGGCACACCCACCCTGGCCCCCGCTGCCTACCCAGAAACCAAGGTTTTATCCTAGGAGGCTTACTCTCCCCAAGTCGGGGAATAATGCTCCCCTAGGTTACGGGTCTCGGCTCGATCCTCAGGTTGCCTTTCAGTGGCAGCTACGCGGGCATACGTTTGGTCCCCGCGCAGGCGAGGTCCGGTCTTGCGGCCCGCACAAGGCCGGCCTCCTGGCCTACTGCGTGCTTTAGCGGGATTCCCCGCGCTGTTCCAACACAGTAAACCAGGCTGGTATCGCAGTAGCAACCGTGTTCCCTTTCCCGGGAAACTGCGATTCACCAATGGTTACCCCTCCACCATTGGTGACTCTCACTCGAGTCAGATCACAGGGGTTGTGATCTTACTCGCCTGAACGACTTGCCGCTGTAACGGCGCCTAGCGGTCAGACGCCGAGTCGCCCGGTGGATCCTGCCCCCCACTCTGGTTTATCCCATAGCGGAGGGGGCTGTACCCTACCAGCAAAGCACAACCTTTCGCCCAGTTACCTGAGCTTATCCTCGACTACCCGTGGGGTCTTACCCTACGAGCAATCTGTTCTTCCAAAGAACCAATTTTACCTTACCACACTGCCAAAATTAGAGAACAGAAACTTGTCCACAAATTGTTAACCGAATTTCCTTACGGGTAGCCAGGCAAAAAGTACACATCCCACTCATCTAGAAAGCTTTTCGAAGAAGCACCTTCAAGTTATACACCGTTTTCCAGTTCACCCCGAGAAACGGTGAATAACCCCTTATGCTCTACCCAAGTATCCTCTGACTTGGAAAAGGAAGTACCGATTCAGTTACGACTGGATAGTTGGTTGTTGGCCTTCTGCAGCTCCGCCAGTTGACTCCGCCTGCGTCGGTTCAGTCTGCAGCGAAGGCGCAAGCGCTGGCGAGGTTGGCGCTCCAGATTTAGCAGACGTTCGTGTTGCCTTTGCTGTTTCCGCAGCTAAACGCCGCGCTTTCTCGGCTTGTTTCTTTCGTTTTATGTACCGTTTTCTCCGTTTCCGTTTTTCAATTGGATTGTATTGTTTTGACATACCGCCATTCAAATTACAGGCTGTTCAAAAATCAAAACAAATATGCTTATGCGTAAGGCGACTTTCAATAAATATCTAACGGTGTGCATCATAGCTGTATGCACTCTAATGCTTACGGCCGGCTGCACCTCCACCAGGTCAAAGAAACATCACCCAGCCATAATGCAGTTCTACCTTGAATCTACTATCCCTGATCCAGAGCGTAATCTTAAAGTCCGTATCAGTGAAGAGCCGCCTGTGGACATTACTATTGACCGCAGTCGCCTGATGGACCAATCAAACATCAGAAACATTGGCATTGTAGAACGAACAGGCACATTTGCCCTAATGATTGCGTTCGATTATCGTGGCACACGGATCCTAGAACAAATCTCAACTGCAAACCGAGGCCAACGTTGCGCCATTTATTGCGAATTTACATTTAACAAAACAAACGTCTCAAGGTGGTTGGGGGCACCTGTAATTACGCACCGCATTACCGACGGAATACTCGAGTTCACCCCACGGATGAGCCGCGAGGAAGCTGAAGCCCTTGTGAAACAGATGCAGCCTGTGATAAAACAAAACCTGAAAAACCAATAGCGTTGCTGTAGCAATGGAAAAGTCGTTTCAGAAGTATACAACAATTCTGTGTTTGGTAACTCTTTTGTCAGAATCCATTGCACAAAACCCCCGCTTTGTTCTCCCTACATCAAATGACTGGATCTACAAACCGGGTGGCCTGGAACACTTCTTAGTAGGCACCGACGGAAAGCCGTATACTACAGGTGGTTTTGGTTGTGTTAGAACTGACGGTTTGCAGTTTCACGAGGGTGTAGACATTAAATACACTTCCTTAAACAGTAAAGGGGAACCAACCGATCCTGTTGTTGCCGTTGCGCCTGGTGTCGTTGCGTACGTAAATTCAACACCTGGCCTATCAACCTACGGCAAATACATCTTGATCCAACATAAAATAGATGGGGTAGAATTGTATTCACTGTATGCCCATTTAGCAAAGATCGAAAGTAACCTGCGTCCCGGAACGCCAGTGTCAGCCGGACAGGTGATTGGTCTCATGGGGCGGACTGCTAGTACCTATCGCATCCCAAAAGAACGCGCACACTTGCACTTCGAATTCACGCTGTTGGTAAACGATTACTTCCCAATTTGGTTTAAACATAATTGCCCTGGTGAACGGAATGACCATGGAGTGTGGAACGGCCAAAATCTATTGGGTATTAATCCCATCCCAATCTTTTTGAATGACCTCTATAACACGCACGCCTTTAACCTCGCCGATTTCCTCAAAAACCAACCACAGCTATGCCGTGTCCAGGTCAGATGTAAAAGATTCCCTTGGTTAAAACGATATCCTTTTTTCATCAAACAATCCAACATGCCTGAAGAACTTATTGCCGGTTACGAACTCGGCCTAACGTTTAATGGCATTCCTGTAGAAATCGTCCCCAAAACAGAACACGAGCTAGTTTCACCATCCAAAGTTCACCTGATCTCCGTCAACGAAACCGAATTCCAAAAAAATCCCTGTGTAAAATTGGTCAGGCGCCATGGCGGCAAATGGCAACTCACTCAAGCTGGATATAAACATGTTGCGCTCTTAACCTACACACCCTGACCCATTAAACCCGGATTCACACAACCTGCTTCAACTAACCGTCCCAACCTGACAACTCAGGAACATACACAAGCCAAACCAGTGGAGTACTAAAAAGGAGAGCTGGAAACGCCATTTGCCAGGTAAACACAACTTGCCAGATTTACTAATTTTTATCGTGGAGGTAGTTCAATAATCACTGCCCCCTGTTGGATCAATGTAGCTTAGACTCATTCAAAAATGGGTCCAGAACGCCTTCCAACTCGTACCATCTTTGGGAAAACGTGTCAGCACGGAATTTCGCCACTCTAAAATTTCCATTTTTCCACATGGGTAACCACCAAATCAAAGCCAATACACAGTCCTCTCCGCTTCATTTGATTTGAAATGTCCAGGCCAACAGTAACTCTCCATTGCGATTCTAATAACTCACACATCAACCACGCATTGAGCAACCCAGAAACCGTGTTCATTCTGATAAACTTTCAACTGAGTGAAAGTGGCGCCCTTAACTTCAACCGCGGGTTGGTGTCTCTCTATGTTTACAATCTCCCCAATCGCTCGCCCGATCAATGAATTGCCGTTGATTTCTACGCTGTATTTGCCAAAAAGCATATGTCGGGTAGCCATCTCGTAAATAATGGCATTTAGCCAGTCTACAAAAAGCAATTCGGGATCGGGAGCCCCGCATCCCACTATTACCTCCGAATCCAAATTCACCAACCCAGGGTCAGTAATGACAGAAGTTAATGCTAAAGCGCCTTGTTCAAAGGCCTCTGCCAACGTGCGTCCAATGCCACGCACGCCTATATCGGCGAAATGCTCAAACAACTCATACCTAGGTACCACTACGACGGTTTGTCCTTTCTTTATTTCACTCATACAGATTTCACGGGAAACACAGCGCTGTGAACATTTCTGTTTACAATACACGCCGTAATGCTTGACCGGTCAAACTTTTCTCACACTGCGCAATAAACTCAGGGGGACCTGCAGCGACTAGTTGGCCACCCTCATCACCTGCTCCAGGTCCCAAATCTATCACCCAATCTGCACATTTTATCACTTCCAAGTTGTGTTCTACTACCACCACAGTGTGACCCTGATCCACAAGCTGCTGTAAGACTGGCAAGAGAATATTGATATCGTCGAGATGCAATCCAACGGTAGGTTCATCAAACAAAAATAGAATCCTCCCAGTCTTCTCGGACATACCCCAATCCGCTAGAAATCGCGCAAGTTTGAGACGTTGGCATTCTCCGGTGGACAGAACGCTGACCGGCTGCCCAAGCCTGAGATATCCTAAACCAACCGACTTAAGCACCTGAAATAACCGTGTGGCACGCTGCGCATCCGGGTCAGACTCGAACAACTGGAGAAACTCAATTGCCTCCTCAACAGTTGCCTGTAAGAAATCATCAATGTTCCAACGATGATTATCCCTACCTGGCGGTGAAATTTGCACTTCAAGCACGTGCGGTTTATATCTCCGCCCTCCACAAGCAGCGCATTGCACATACACATCACTCAAAAACTGCATCTCGATTTTTTCATACCCTGCACCGCGACATCGATCACACTGCCCTTCGGCCGAATTAAAACTAAATGCTGCGGCAGTCAAACCCCGCATACGGGCTTCTGGGTGACGAGCGAAAACCTGCCTAACATAATCAAACGCACCTATATACAATGCCGGATTCGACCGAGGCGTACGGGTAATGATCCCCTGGTCAACCATGATCACTTTACTCAATCTCTCAGCGCCCCGAATCACAACCTCCTCAGAATCGATCTCGCGTTCGTAGACCTCGCTCTCCGAATCCACGTCCCGTCCACCTGACAGTACCTCATCTATCACACCCCCGAGTTTCAAAATAAGCGCAGGATACAAAACTTCGCGAATTAGTGTACTTTTGCCTGAGCCGCTAACTCCAGTAACACATACAAATCGGCCTAGCGGGAAATGCACAGTCAAGTTTTTGAGATTGTATTTACGGGCGCCTTCAAGGGTGAGCACCGGGAATGCGGTGTCAACCATAGCACAACCCTTATTGGATGGGGCCGGGAACAAATAACTCTCGGGAACTTCACGCCTACGCGGAATCTGGATTTTTATGCGGCCCGACAGATATTGTCCTGTTAAGGACCGTGAACATTGCAAAAGCTGGGAATAACTTCCCTGAAACACCAACTCACCTCCATGCTCGCCTCGGCCCGGACCAAGATCGATTACGTGATCTGCTGTAGCAATTATATCTGGGTCGTGCTCCACTACTACTACAGTATTGCCAAGATCGCGCAATTGCTTCAGTACCCTAATCAGCCGAATGGTGTCATGTGGATGCAACCCAATGCTGGGCTCATCTAGCACAAAAAGCGTGTTAACAAGCCGCGCGCCCAGACAAGCAGTTAGGTTAACACGAGCAATTTCGCCACCAGACAAAGTGCGTGTGGGTCGATCCAATGTCAAATAACCCAACCCAATGTCTACAAGATAATTCAAACGCTTATGCACAGTTTCTATTGCCAAGGCCAGTTGGGAATTCGTCCCTAACTTAGGCCCAAATCCAGCCCGGACTCGGTCAATCACCCGGAAGGCATCTCGGATCGGCAACGCATAAAACCCTGCCAAATCCAATAAGGGGGGCCACCCAGGTTCTTCCCCAAAAAGTTCCCGCAAGTTTAGCTTATAAGCCAATGCGTCCTTTTTAAACCGGGTACCCCCGCATTCAGGACATCGAACATATGCCCTATAACGTGAAAGCAACACTCGGACATGCATCTTATAAGCTCGGCTTTCAAGCCATTTGAAATATCCCTTGACCCCATACCACGCGTATGGCCACTGATGCGAGTCGTCGATCCCATAATCTGGATCTCCCTCCAAAACCCATTTCCGCTGTTCCGGCGTCAAATCCTTAAAGGGAACGTCTACGGGCACTCCACGTGCCTTACAAAATCGTAACAAATCTTTTTGGCATTCAGCACTAAACCCACTACGCCACGGTTTTACAGCCCCCTCAGCAAGTGAGAGCGACCAGTCAGGTACCGCCAGTTTGTAATCGATAGTGATAATTCGGCCGAAGCCATTACACTTTGGACAAGCACCCAGTGGGTGATTAAAACTAAAAAGCCCCGGTGAAGGTGGATCAAACGAAATATCACACACCGGACAGTTCATCCCCGCAGTGAACACATTCCACACGACCCATTTTTCCGTGCCTGGCTCTCCACTCTCCGCCCTCTCAAGTAACAACAAGCGCCCTTTGCCAAACTGGAATGCTTGTTCACAAGACTCAATGAACCGGGCCCGATTTTCTGGAGTAATTCTTACCCGATCCTGCACCACCGCCAACGTCGACGCCCTTTTATCGATCGCCTCATGGGCCTCGGTCACCCGTACTACCCGGCCATTCACCCATACCCGCTGATACCCCTGCTGCTCCACCAATCGAAGACTTTCTTTTATTGAGAGCTTGGAGGATAGCGGCACTTCAAATGCAATAACAACCTCTTTAGGATCGCGACTCGAGTCCCTGACCTGATTCCTCACCCAGTCCCAGACAAATTCAGGCGAATGCGGTTGTACTAACTGGCCACACCCATAACAATACACCTGCGTTATAGCCGACCATATCACCTTCATGTAATCACAAATCTCCGTCATCGTACCCACTGTGGATCGGGTAGTCCGCACTGTGTTTCTCTGCTGGATAGCAATCGCCGGAGGTATTCCCTCAACCCAGTCTACTTGCGGACGATCCATCCGGTCCAAAAACTGCCGTGTATACGGTGAAAAAGTTTCGACGTACCTCCGCTGCCCTTCCGCATACAACGTATCAAACGCAAGCGAACTCTTGCCCGAACCGCTGGGGCCCGTAACTACGACAAGCCTTCCTTTCGGGATATCCAAGCTAAGGTTCTTGAGGTTGTTCTGGCGGACCCCTCGAAGTTTAATAACCCCAGCATCCCCCACTCTTGCAGCTCGGCCCCTGGCCATTTTGGTTCCTGTCATTTCCCTATGCAAAACTGGCTGAATATCACATCCAAAATGTCCTCGGTAGCTGTATGGCCGGTGATCTCTCCAATTGCGTTTGCCGCAATGCGTAACTCCATTGCTGCTAATTCTAACCCAGCACCGGATTCAAAAAGTTTAAGGGCGCGAATAGCCGCCTCACGTGCACGCGTGAGGATTCCTTTATGCCGAAGATTAATCATTACTTCTGCCTGCCCGCTACCAACATCTCCTGCAAGCACCGTTTTACAAATGGCTTCCTGAAGCGAATCTAGCCCCTGTCCCGTCTTGCAGGAAATCTCAACCACCGGATGCAATCTTGGATCCAGCGTTAGTTTCCGTGGTAAATCAATCTTGTTTACCACCAATACTCGTGGTTTACCTCCAGTTGACTCTAAAAGCTCTACATCATGAGGGGTAATTGGTTCCGACCCATCAAAAACCAATAAAATCAAATCCGCCCGGTCTATCGCCTCACGCGAACGGCGTACACCTTCTGCTTCGATCAGGTCTTGCGCATCACGCATACCAGCTGTATCTATCAAAACCACAGGCAAACCACTAATGTCCACGGCTTCTTCAATTGTATCGCGCGTGGTGCCAGGAACAGGAGACACAATTGCTCTATCGCGACCAACTAATTGGTTTAATAGGCTCGATTTGCCCACATTCGGCCGACCCACAATCGCAGTTTTTACCCCACAGCGAATAAGTTGGCCCGTCCGAGCCGTCGCTAATAACTTGTCAATTTCAGTCACCGTCTCTTCTATCATTCCAGTCAATCGTGCAACGTCGGCAGGCTCAATGTCCTCTTCGGGGAAATCCAGCTGCGCCTCTAAATGAGCAAGGACCGTTATTAACCCGTCCCGCACTCGGTTCAACCGCCTCGACAATACCCCAGCAAGCTGGTTGGCTGCAATCCGAGCCCCAAGCTCAGTCTGGGCACGAATTAAATCCACCACCGCCTCTGCTTGCGTCAGATCAATACGCCCGTTAAGAAACGCCCGCTTAGTAAACTCCCCAGGCTCTGCTAAGCGCGCCCCACATTCAATCAACGTCTCCAAAACAGCCCGTGCAACATATCGCCCACCATGGCACCAAATCTCCACCACGTCCTCTCGGGTATATGTACGGGGCGCCCGCATCACCGCTACTAAAACCTCGTCGATTTTATGGCCAGCGCGAATAATCCAACCGTACTGAATCGAATGTGAGGGAGCCTTATCGATCGGCAGGTTATGTGGCCCCCCAGGCTCGAAACAACGTGAGACGACCTGGACGGCTTCCGGACCGGACACACGTACAGCAGCCAGCCCGGACTCGCCCAAAGCTGTCCCAATCGCAACTATGGTGTCCGTTTTCACTTGCAGGGTAATTAACCGTCAAATGAAACTTTTTGCAAGGAGAGCGGAGCTCATGAAACCGAAAACTGGTGTAAATCCGGATGCACCAATAGCAGATATTTCCTACTAACACACGAATCAATTCATCCCGAAATTTTCAGAAGGTTTCCGACAAACGCTACTATACTATCCCACCATGCGAACTTGCCTTCCATTGCGAGAAATCGAGTCATACACGCTGCCCCAGTACATAATGTTGCAATAGTAGCAGCCATGATGAAAACCCCTAACGCATATGCATGTTCAGGCTTCATCACTCTGGGAACTGCCCGGTATAGTACCCTCCAAGCAAAATACACACCCATCGCCCAAGGGATCCAGGGTGTCATCCAAGGAATCACGTTAAGGATCTTCACGCATATCAGTGGCAGTAACCCATAACCCATCGTAACAAGTGCTTTCTCGAAAGTGGCCTCCTTCCCAAACGCTTTCATCCCAGATTGCAAGAAAAACGCACTAATTAAAACAACCAAAATGCTTACCACAACCTCAAAAACCCCGTACGCAACCCCTTCGGTAGGCGTAAAATGCTTTATCCCCCTAATGGCCGATTGATATTTGCCCCAATGCACCATTGCAAAACTCTGAACTACACTAATCAATAAGACCACCGGCAAAAATCGTACAAATAACACAAACCACCCGGACTCACCACGGGCTACAACTTTATCCATCTCGTTGCCGGGATCAAAAATGAGCAAAATCCCCTTAATCATGGGCGGAATTATACACCCCCGTCTCACACCAAAACAAACAAATAAATATACCTTCCGGCCTTGGCAATAAAAGACTTAAACCAACCCTTACAACTCAGTAAACGGTAACATGTTTCTAAGCTGTGCCTCGCCGGTAACAAAAGTACAGCCAGGTTGCATTGTTACCAAACGATATGTATATTGCCAACCGTGATTGCCACAAAGGCCAACAATTCCAGCCCGAATGCCAAGGCCGTCATTGAAATAAAGAATCTCCGGGTAGTCTACCCAGGCCGCGGCATCAAACAACCACCCAAAATCGCCATAAAAAATTTAAATCTCGCAGTGTACGAGGGCGAGACCTTCGGCTTCATCGGTCCAAATGGCGCCGGCAAAACCACTACCATGCACGTGCTCTTGGGATTTATTCAACCAACAGCCGGTGAAGCTTATATCTTCGGAGTTAACGTGCGCGAACCTATAGCCCGGCAGCGGATTGGTTACCTACCCGAACTTACTTACTACTATAAATTTCTGACCGCTGAAGAACTATTAAGGTTTTACGGGTGCTTATTCTCTATTCCAAGACCCGAGCTCGATCGCCGAATCGACTATCTCTTAAAGCTGGTCGACTTAGAACAAGTACGAGGTAAGCCAATTAAGACTTACTCTAAAGGCATGCAACAACGAATCGGCATTGCCCAAGCCTTAATAAACGACCCCGACCTTCTTATCCTGGATGAACCTACAAGTGGATTAGACCCAATCGGGAGAATGAAAATTCGCGAAATCATCCAAAGGCTCAAATCCGAAGGCAAAACAGTTTTCTTTTCTTCACATGAACTTGGCGAAGTTGAAACAGTGTGCGACCGCGTAGCGATCTTGCATGAGGGTGAACTGAAAACCTTGGGGTCGGTCCAAGCCCTCATTAACCAATACAAAATGGACCTAGAAAAGATTTTCCTAAAAGTAATCGGCTACCCATCGGCAAATTGAGCTATGCACAAAATCATCGCAATCAGTGGCGTTGTCATTAAAGAGCTATACAGGCGAAAAGACTTTTACGTGTTATTCGTGTTAACCGCTCTGATTACACTCCTAATGGGGTCCGCCAATTTCTTTGGGGATGCCTCGTTAGTTGGTTACATTACAGAAATTGCCCTACTTTTGATTTGGATCTCACTGCTTGTAATTAGCATATCCACCGCCGCAAGACAGATTCCATCTGAACGCGAAAATCGAACCATTCTTCCACTGCTTGCAAAGCCAGTAACCCGTGGCCAACTTATCATGGGAAAGTTTATTGGTTCGTGGCTCGCAGCCACCATCGCTATGTTAGTCTTCTACCTCTTCCTTGCCGCCATTATATGGTCACGCGGTGAGGGCCCAAAAATTAGTACTTACATCCAAGGAATATGGCTACATTGGGTGTCTCTTGCAATAATCACAGCCATGGCAATCTGCGGATCGGTATTCTTCTCAGCCCCCTCAGCCAATATCACAATTACACTAATCGTCACCAGCGCAATCCTTATGGTAGGCAGATACCTCAACTTGCTAGCTGAACAAAATCCTGAACCTTTCCAATCCATCATCTACGCAATTTACTACGCAATACCGCACCTTGAATGGTACGACCTACGGGATTCGATTGTCCACAAACACCCACCGGCCCCATGGTGGGCAGCCGGTGCTGCCACTCTTTACGGCACCGTATATTCAGCGATCTTCCTGACAATCACATGGCTTCGCTTTAAACGCACTCCGCTCACAAATGCATAACCCAAGGTCCATAATCCTCTTAATCATACTCGGAATATGCATTGAATTCACGATTGCTACAGCGCTCGATCCATTCATGCAGCAAATTTTCCCTCGAAAAGCCACTTCGGTCGATCTAATCCACGTGCTCCTTGGTAACGCCAGAGAGCTTCTGGCAAACCACCTCATTAAAAAGGCCGACGTTTACTTCCATGCGGGTTACTATCCTTCTATCTTTCACGAAGCCGCCCAGGCAAGATCACGCGACCACCTCCATTCTGAAGAGTACGACGAACACGCGCACGAAAAAGAAATGTCATTCCTATCAAAACCTAAAGACATAATTGATCGATTCGGCCGTTACTTTTATCCTACCGAACATCGTCACCTCCATGGCCATGAAACAGCAGAGATATTGCCCTGGCTAAAATTTGCGGCTTCGGTAGATCCTCAAAATGTCGAATCTTACGTTATCACGGCCTTCTGGCTCCGACGCGAACTACACAAACCCGATCAAGCCGAAGCATTCCTTAGAGAAGGGTTAAAGGCCAACCCAAATAACCTCACTCTCCTGTACGAACTCGCACGGCTCCGTTGGGAAGAATACGCGGACCCCCTCAAAGCTACCAACCTACTGCATTTCGTTCTAAACTCACTTCGCCCAAAAATTCAACAGGAACCTAACCCAGAACAAATCGAGATATTCCACCGTGCTGCAATCCTGCTAGCACATATCTACGAACAACAAAGAGATTTTAAGTCGGCTGTTTCAATACTCCAACAAACATTGGAATTAAACACAGCACCTAAACCAGAAGTAATCCAACAGAAAATCGAAGAACTTAATCAGCACGAAGTTGAACCGCCTACAAACCAAACATGCAAGTGATACATTAGTTACACCTATGTAGCCGCTTCGCCCACCAACCTCTAAGCTTGCATCCCAATTTACACCCGCCACATATTGCACATCCCGCCCTTTGCTAATACTTAGCAAATACATCCATTTAAAGCATACCAGCTTCCCGCAATTGCACATCAAAAGTTTGTCAATTGGTGGTTAGAACCTTGATGAAAATCGACATTACCACCCAACTCCCATCCTTGTCACCTCTGGGACCTTCATGCAGCCTCCTAATTTCCCCTTTGTAGCTTTCCCTAAGCCCCTTACAGTCTGAGACTTTCTTTGAAAAAACGACATTCATTTCACATTCGTGTTAGTAGAGTCAATTAGTGCCAAGGTCCATTCAACAACCCCACCTTTTGCTAGATCGAACAATATTCCCTGGGGGCAATCCGAAGGAAAAATCCAAACGCCCTCCCTCTTAAGAAATCCCTCTTAGCGGTGGCACAATTACACCACTCATTTCTTCTCTGCAGACAGGAGCCTAAAACTGTTCTACTGCCCCTGTGGTAACCCCGTGCACCACCCCTTCCAGGAGTTATTAATGTCTTCCAGCCACATTAGAAGCTAGTTACCAACCTGGGTGGCCGCTTTGCTGACAATCTTCACTTATTTGTATGCCCTTTACAAACCCGGCTACTTGTATAAAATGAAATTAGCTATGAAGACGCCGAGTATACTTATCCGCCGTTGCAACCGATATGGTTTTACCCTAATCGAACTCCTGGTAGTGATAGCTATCATCGCAATTTTAGCTGCCTTGCTCTTGCCAACCCTCAGCAGGGCTAAGCTCCAGGCCCAATCCATAAAATGCCTTAGTAACCTTAAAAACCTTGCCCTAGCGGGAATAAACTATTTAAACGACCACGGCCAAATCAATTACGGTAGTGCAGCCACCTTGTGGATGATCTCAATGATCGATTACTACAGCAAAGTCCATGAAATAAGGATCTGCCCATCCGCCCCTGTGACTAGACCCAACGGCGATCAAAAAGGCACCGCTGAACATGCTTGGTGGTGGACTGACGCACGAAGAGGAACAAACGGCAGCTATACAATCAACGGATGGCTATATACCGTCGAAGGCGCAAGCCAATGGGGAGATGCCAAAAAGTTTTTTAGAAAGGACACTGCTGTAGTGAAACCGGCACTCACCCCGATTTTCTGTGACGGCGTTTGGCCAGACGCATGGCCACAAGCTACAGACCCACCTACCCAATCAGGCAACACTGCAAACCTCTATGAGGGAATTGGTGCCTATCCCCAAAACGGCCCAATAACTCGTGTCCTAATCGCTAGGCATGGGGGTAAACATCCAGCCCAAGCTCCTCGTGCAGCACCTATTAACCTCCCATTCCCTGGGGCAATAAACGTAGGATTCGTAGACGGTCATGCAAGCAAGGTAAAGCTAGATGATCTTTGGTCGTTATATTGGCATGCAGGTTACCAACCCCCAGCAACACGACCAGGGCTACGATAAATAACTTCGCCATTCAGACGTGGCTCACATCCTAATTTAAAAAGTGGGACAGTTTTGCAAGCAGTGAGCCCACCTACCTTGAAAAATAAACCTATTGTTACGAAATGATAGGATTCGACTTTATTATCGCACAGCTACACAGACCCATCTTTAACCGTTCTTCAGTGTAAGGCACTCTGACCAAGCAAAGCTCTGGGATCGTAGGCTTGCAATCTTGGTGCATTTAAAGCCTACGTACCACTAACTCGTCTACTCTGAAACTGGGTACCTAGCAATCTACCAAAAGATATATAAGCGTTTGCCAAACAAACCCTTATTTAGTCCCACGAACACCACATAAACCTCCAGCCTCGGCAATTTCTAAGGGTTAGTCTCCATCAACGGAATATTCCCATGCCCTTCTCCGCGAAATACCCTTGATTTTATTGCCTATCTCTCGCTGGTGAGTAAAATGGCATTTGATGAACCCAGATAACTTCAACCGAATTGGTACTTCTAGTATTTCTCGAGGTCTCCGAAGGTTCTACCTTCATAAATGCTTAACAAGGCTTTTTATTCCAATCATAGCGTTGGTTACATCACAAACCATTTCTGCGTCTCCAACAAAAACTGACGGCCAATTAACTCAACCTGCTATGTACCGGAATCCAATCATACGAGGTTTTTACCCAGATCCTAGCATTTGCCGGGTGGGAGACGACTATTACATGGTGCATAGTACATTCGAATATTTCCCAGGGGTCCCAGTTTTCCACAGCCGCGATTTAGTAAACTGGCGTTTAATCGGTCATTGCCTCACACGTAAATCGCAACTCAACCTAGAAGGACGGCAATCGTCCCATGGGATCTTTGCCCCCACCATCCGGTATCACAATGGTGTCTTCTACATGATCACTACCCACGTGTGGGGTGGAGGCAATTTCTATGTGTACGCGACAAATCCTGCGGGACCCTGGTCAGACCCAGTGTGGCTTGACCGAGAGGGCATCGATCCGTCCCTTTTCTTCGATGAAGACGGAAAGGTATATTACCACAGGCAAGTAGGCGGAGAACGTGGATATATTGGGCTCCAACTCATTGACATCCAAACGGGAAAACTGATCGGAGAAATGAAAGAAATTTGGCGGGGTACGGGTGGCGTCTGGCCAGAAGGTCCACATCTCTACAAGATTAACGGGAAATACTACCTCATGATCTCGGAAGGAGGCACAAGCTACGGCCACTGCATCACGATTGCACGCAGCGATTCGCCTTGGGGTCCTTATGAACCGTGTCCACACAACCCGATTCTCACTCATAAACACCTTCCTGATCATCCATTCCAGGGCCTTGGCCATGGAGACCTGGTAGAAACACCCGACGGATGGTGGATTGTCTTTCTCGGGTTCCGCCCAGTCGGTGGACGATATCACCACCTCGGTAGGGAAACTTTTCTAGCACCCTTGAAATGGAATGAAAAAGGATGGCCTGTGATAAACGACAACAAACCCATTGCCGAAGTTATGACAGCCCCGAAACTGCCACCATGCCCTTGGCCAAAACCACCAACACGAGTCGAGTTTTCAGAGTCTAACCTCCCGGTTGACTGGGTATTCGTCCGCAACCCAATAGAAGAAAACTACTCGCTTACCGAACGGCCAGGAATCCTGCGGCTCAAAGGCGCTTCTGTGAGCCTACGAGACATAGGCTCGCCCACCTTTGTCGGCCGACGCCAAACTGCGTTCAATTGCGTGGTCCGTACCCGAGTATTTTTCACGCCTACTGCGGAAAACGAAGAGGCTGGCTTAGCAATTCGCGGTAATGAACGGAACCACGCAGTTCTTGTCGTGACCCGCCGCGAAAACCAAACCGTGGTTGCCCTAAAAATTATCCGGAATGGTCAAATTGCCCCAGAAAAGATCATTAACGTTCAACCTGGCTTCATTGAACTAGGGATAAGAGCTACTCCATTACGCTACGAATTCTTTTTCGTTAAACCAGATGGCGGGGAAACCAAGTTGGGCGAACTTCTAACTCGAGACCTATCAACTGAAACGCTAAGTTCTCAGCCAGGAGCCAACTTCAACTTCACTGGTGTTGTAATAGGTCTATATGCTTCCGGTAATGGCAAACCGTGTTCTGCACCGGCGGATTTCGATTGGTTCGAATATTCGGAAACCGGTGATTAGCTAAACAAGCAATCTCACCCTCAAAAATTATCTCCAACCCTCATTCCTTTTGGGCATTCGGATGTGGAGGGTGCATTTTTTTGAAACCGCCGTGCAGAATTTCAGAACCACTTATTTTTGACAAAACATTCAGCGTAAAGTATTAGCCTATACTGAGAACAGCGTGACCACTATGAAACCAAACGCAATCGGCCTTGCGGGTATCTTCGGAATTACTCTCATATTACAAGCTCTCGGGCAAACGCCGCCTATAGAAAGCCAGTTCATGGCAAGCCAAAGCGGGCCTGTTGGGCAAGTCGGTGTTGCCGCCCACGAAGGGTGGTATGGTACAGCCACCAATGTATTTGTCGAGTTTGGCAGCGGCAGCTTGGATGGCACCCATCTTGGACTGGTAGCATCTGCTGGCGATAAAGCAGAAATACGAGGGGGAACGGGATATGTGCATTCCCACTATTGCCTGTTTGCAACTAACAGGGCGTATCCACCCTCAGCTGAAGCAAAGCTATATTTCTCATTTCTCTACAGATTTAACTCTACAAGCGGTTTGGATCCACAGGGCAAGGTGATCGCGGTAGTCACAAGGCAGAACGGATCCAGTCCAACAAATTTCAGCATTCAAGCGCGATTAAGCGGCAACTACATCCAATTAGGAATAGCAAAATCCAATGGTATCCCTGTTTGGGTACCAAAAAATATAGCAGTGGGGGAAACAGTTTTCGTGGTAGCCAGGCAACAAATGATTGGCGCTACAAGGTCGGATGATATTGTTGACCTCTGGGTCAACCCACCCCCAAGCACATTTGCGAAATCTGAAGAGGAAGTTCCCCCGCCAGATGCATCTACCAGCGAAGGATACGAAGACAGTAGCAGTACGGGGCCTGGCCGCTTTTATCTCGATGTCTGGCCGGAGGCTAATGCAACATTTGACGAATTCCGGTTCTCAACAAACTGGGCAGACGTAACTCCACCGGTAGGTACGTGTGTGAAGGCCGCGATAGATTTTACTCTGCCAACAAACAATCCAACTATTTCTGAGGGGGCACTTACAATGCTCTCCGTCATCAGCCGCGGCACGGCTCGTGTTCATTCCTGGCAGGAAAGTCGCGACAACGGTATCACTTGGGTTAATGCAAGTGGAGGCATCGGGTCATATGCAAGCAAGTACTTTACCCCCCTTCTCAGCCTGGCTGACAATGGGATTAGATATAGATGTCTTGTAAACGTCCCATGCAACAATAGCTGGGCCACATCCTCGATAATAACGGTCAACGTTACACAAGCAGTTAAAACCCCAACCGGCTTGGTTTTAGATGAACGGTGGGAAGATTACGAATGGGGTGACACTGTACCTGGATATCCCGTTAACACAACCAATGCGGCTTGGCTTTACTCATCTGGTACGGGGCGTTACCTATATGGCTACTGGGACGACGAAAACCAAACCACTAGATATAATCTAGTCCTAGAACCTCCTCAGACATCTTCAATGCTGGTACTTGCGTTTTTCACCGACAAAGATGCTCCTCCTATTCATTTAGACGTAGGTAAAGGGCTAGTTACTGAGTTTGTCTTCCAAGCAAATGGAATCGTGGAAAGCAATGGTGGGCTAAGGCTTGGGCTATTTAACTATGCCGATGGCGCAACTCGACCAACCGCAAGTGGGTTCAGTGGTAGCGGTGGGAACGGCACCATGGTCAATGGATTCATGGTGAATATCGACTTTGGTAAAGTATTCTCCATAAACAGTCCAATCGGGCTTTACTATAGGGCAGCACTCGATTCAGCTAACTTAATGGGCACAATAGGCGATTTCGTATCAATTACTGCTGGACCAGCGGGCCTTCTGGGTGCCCCCGCCTTCCAGGAAAACGTGTTTTACACAAATCGGCTTACTATCAGCCGCATCGCAAAAAACATGGTCCGCATTACAAATTCCATCATAGGCAGTGGCACTAACTGGACTGTGGTAGGAGTAGAAACCAACTTTCCGTTCCACAGGTTCGACGCATTCGCTATAAGAGTTGCCAGCGCACAAAGCTCAGCATCCCAGTTTATCGTAAGCAACCTCTACATAGCCGTTATAGACTTGCCAGTCGAACCACCCGCTCCCGTGCCACTACATCTACAGCGCCAGGGCGATAACGTAGTGCTGCAATGGACTGAGCCAAGATTCTCACTTTACACCGCCACAAACGTGCTAGGTCCTTACACCAGAGTAACAAATGCAACGAGCCCATACACCAACCGGATTGATTCTCAGACGCGGTTTTTCCGGCTGATGTGGACTCCGCTAGACCAATAGGCGGTCGGTTTGTTGCCTTTACTCTCCCGGAGTGTAACCCCGAGCTACGCGTTATACAAAATTCAACCTCGCAACTATTGGAATAGTTGCGGGGTTGATATTTTCCCCTGACATAATCCCGCTACCACGTGCAAACTAAACGCTGCTGCCTACAATAGTGAACTGTTACACTCATCCAAACTACACAGACATTACCGCTCCTGCTATACGTAAATGGCGACTTAAAATCCGGCCCCTACTGTGGTTCAAATGGCTAAGGACTCTTAAACTGGATTCCATCCCGTGTGGCATACCGGATAATCACGCCTGAGTCACCCACACGTTTATACCACGTGGTCGAACTCATAGGGGCATATTTGCTAGTACTCTTTGGACTGTTGGGGCGTGGACCGACACTCCAAATCACCCATTTTACTGGGCTATCTGACGGTGTCTCAAAGTACCGTCCATTTGTGCTTTCCAAGTTAGGGAAACTGGTGGGTATCCATAAAGCGTAGTTGCCTATTGGCTCGTTGTTAAGCAGCATTGGCCCAGGGGCTGCGTATTTGTATGTAAAACCGGGGTTAAAGCGATCAAAAAATGCCACTTCACGACCGGCTTCTATGCCTGTAGGGAGATAGTTGCCTGCAGCTAACTCGGGCGGTAGTTGACACCAATGATCCCGCAAATCATTGTTGCAATTGACACGCACTGGAGGAACACGTCCACCATGGTCATCCGCATACACGTGTAAGGCTAAGCCTATCTGATACAAATCCGAATGGACGGCCACTACCTTACTTTTTTCAGCTACGTGTCGGATTACAGGTAGCATCAACCCTGCCAGCAAGCCAATAACCCCAATTACCACCAATAACTCCACCAGAGTAAACCCCCAACTAAAGATACGGGGGGCGAGCATCATCAAAACAGTGCTTCCTACCCGCCCCCCATTTTTCTGACTCCTCGGCTCTTTTACGACCCTGTGCACTGTGCTATCGATGCGGCGTCTCTACCGTATCCGTTCAAGACGGAAAAACCGTTGTGTATTATTTAGAGTGCAAAGCACATTTAAGGTATCTCCTATGAGAACGGGTTTGTTAGTCACTGGAACCCAATTGGTGGACACGGGCGATTCTGCCGATAGCAATCTGTAATTACTCAATGAGGAGGGCCAACTAACCACAACAGCCTGTTCTACTTTGAGCCGCGGTTCCTCCGCTGGCAATACTTCTTGGATAAACAACTCGTATCCATTTGTTCCCTGGATACCTGATCCACTCTCTTGATTCAGAATCCCTATGGCATCGAACCAGTTGGTTGGAGCGGGTCCCAACGAATACCTAGGATGCCGAACTCTAAAAAATCTATTCTCACCATCCGTAACAATACACACCCGCTGACTCCAAGAAAGAGTTGGATCCCAACCATTCGTGGTGACTAACTTTAATCCATTTATCCGGACTCGCATCCCTTGCCAATACTCCCCTCCACTCATTCGCGTGGGGTCAAATATATCCTCACTAGTGGCCGGATTTCCGTCGTCAGGCCTAACCAAAGAGGCCAATGTAATTACCTCCGGCTCGGGAAGCCCGTAATTCGTTGCAAGTAAAACAATGTTAAAATCATACTCTGGTTCCTTCTGGTGCGCCTCATTCACGTTGCGTTTGCCACCGTAAAACAAGCTCGCGTTTGCTGTAACAGCGACTAAATCGCCTTTCCGGAACGCATGCCCAGTATATGGATCATGATTCAATCTATTTATCTCAGCTACCCATTCTTCATCAGTATAGCTGAAGGCATCGTCATAGGGTGGTCGCCGAATTGCGTAATTTTGGCCCATCCACAAAAACGTGCCGCCACGATCTGGCGGCAACGCTTGGATAACCATCTGCCATTGACCGCCCATGTTATTCGAGCTTGCCGGCTGAAAGTTCGGAGTGGAATCCAACATCTCATCTGGATCAGTCAAAAGAACACCAATTATCGTAAACGGGTATGATCCGGCCCACGCACTGGTGCCGGTTTCAGTCACAGCCTGCAAATCCCAGTGCCGCACAAACCTTATTTGACAATTTGTTGTAGCAGGCGTACTTACAGCAACAAGGCTTGCAAACGCAAAACACGCCAATCTGACTGAACTTGACCTGAGTCGCTTCATAGTATTACGCTTTCTGATGTCATTAATACCATATGAAAAGCTTCTGTAAAGCACGATTTATTATGGTGCCAGCATTAAGTAATACTACCATTGCACCCGCAAACAAGCTTTCACACCTGGTAATAGTTGCTGTTGTGTTCTCATTTCAGGTAATCGCTCATGAAATGTCAGCGCCCCTTGTTATTGATACTGACATGGCGTTGGATGATGCTCGCGCCATTATACTCATATTGCAGGATCCAAATTGCGATGTTAGGGCAATTGTGACTTCTGACGGTTCAACCCCCTCCGAAATAGGTGTCACGAACGTTCTCAAAATACTTGCTGCTATGAACAAAGCAAACATTCCGGTCGGCCAGGGCAATAAGCTTAACCAACCATACCCCGTATGGTCGGCATGGTCGCGGACCTTGGGTTGGACTGAACTACTGCTCCCAGCACAAATTAATATTCAACCTGCACACGTGGTTCTTTCCAATACAATAGCCACTTCTTCAAGACCTGTGACCTGGGTTTGTTTAGGACCAATGTCAAATCTTGCCGAATTTCTAAGCCGATATCCCAATTTAAAACACATGATCTCGAGGGTTTACTATTATGGCACGCCTCCGGATACGGAACCAAAAGGATGGAACACAGCCCAAGACCTTGAAGCAGCTAAAAAAGCATTTGCATCGGGCATTCCGATTACGTGCGTGAGTTTGCTACCGCAGTTTACCCTAGTACTAACAAGCAACTTCTTCGAATCTCTCAAATCTATCAACTCGCCCGGCGCATCACTCATTCTTCAAATCCATTCCCATCCACGAGTCAAATCCCTAGTAGCATCTGGACATTTCCGGGCCTGGGATGATGCGGTAGTGCTGCTTATGCATGAACCTGCGATTGCGCTTCCAACTCACGTCACAACATGTTCAAACGTCACGATGGTAACTGGTCTCGACACCGCCAAAGCATCAAACACATATCTCGATATTCTACAGGAAGGAATGCTCAACATGGTCCTTCTATCTCGGTTCCCCTCCGAGCCGGAGTTCTATAAGCCCGACGTCGCCCCATATGTACAGCAGATCATTCTCCGGCATGGAGTTGAGGAATGGGCACTCGGTGTCATGGCCACCGAGATGCATGGACACCTAGGATTGTACTCTATACTTGGAGTGAAGATGGGTTTGCGAGCTCGAGAAATACTTGGGGTACCCCGAGATTCTATTTACGTGGAAACGCTTGCAAGCACAAACCCACCTATCAGCTGTCTAAACGATGGTATCCAATTCTCAACTGGGGCAAGTCTCGGCCGAGGTACGATCACAATCCACCCTGCTGACAAGCCTCAACCCATAGCTATATTCCACGCAAAAGGGAAAAAACTCATACTGAAACCCAAGCCGGGACCTTTGAAAGAAATTCAAGACAAAATCAACAAAGCCGCAGCCTTATATGGCACAAACTCACCCGAATATTTCCACACGTTAAGAAAAATCTCCCTGGAAACTTGGCTTTCCCTCGATCGTAAAAACATCTTTGAAGAACAACTCGAGTTTGAGATCACAAATAATCAAAACCATTTGAACTAAGCCACTGGTTATGCACATACCCGATGGTTTCTTAGACATCAAAACGGCTGTGGGCACGGGAATTTTAGCCGCTGCTGTAGTCATACCTACCTTTGTCAAACTTCGGGTTCATCCACGCACTGTACCGCTTATTGGTTTGGGCGCCGCGTTTGTCTTTGCCGCGCAAATGATAAACTTCCCTGTAGCCAAAGGCACCTCTGGTCACTTACTCGGTGCCACATTAATGGCAACCGTGCTGGGGCTTCCACCCGCAATCTTAATCATGACCACAGTCTTGGTAGCACAAACGTTTATGTTTGCGGATGGTGGGGTAACCGCCCTTGGCGCAAATATCATTAACATGGCAATCATTGCCCCCACGGGAGGTTACTTCCTCGCCAAAAAGCTAAGAAAAATTTTAGGTGATCCACTCGGCATGTACGCAGGCGTTTGCTTCGGGGGCTGGGCAAGTACTGTAGCAGCCGCTTTTGCCTGCGCAGCAGAACTAAAAATCTCAGGCACCGTTAAAAGTAATCTGGTTTTCCCAATCATGATGGGCATTCATGCAATAATCGGGCTTGGCGAGGGGGTAATCTCAGCTTTACTTGTAGCTACTCTGCATAGGCTTTTCCCCCACCTGCTAAATCTACAAGAAAAACCTTCTCAAACACCAGCACGACATGCAATTGGGTTCGGATTCGCTGCTGTGATCGGCCTTGTGATTATAGGCACGCCGGTGGCATGTGGTTGGCCTGACGGTCTTGAGCGCGTAGCCCACAACTTCGGATTTATTGAAAAAGCGTCTAATAAGCCTATATTCCCTGCCCCGGCGCAAGACTACAATATAAAACTCGGGGATGTTAACCTTGGGTTACTCGGAACAATTCTAGCAGGTGTTCTTGGCACCCTTCTCGTATACGGTTTGAGTCTATTTGTTGCCACACGCCTGGCTCACCAAACTCACTACGAAAAATCAAACACTCACACTTAACCATTGTCTTGCCCAGGCTTACAATCCGTTAAAACACACATTACGCAAATCCTTACCCATCGGGTTAAAAAGCAAACCTATAAGGTCTGGGAACGGTTTTGGACATACAAATAAACGCTTTCCCTTGCCAATCCGCCAAAATCAGGCTCGAACTGACCCAGCTTAATATTATTCAGGATCTGGCTTGCCAACTGATTTACCTCGGTAGCAAAATGCGGTTACTTTTCCGAACCGAATATTCGCTGTGCGTAAATAAGATGCAGAGAAGTTGCAAAGCCGGAACTGGTATTTACGATGGTACGGTGCTGCTGACCAGGCTGGAAGCATTGATAAACTGGTTCAGGAAATACTCTATTTGGCCGTTACCGGCTGGGACTTCATGCTGTGCCATCGAACTTATGGCAAGCGGTGGCGCACGTTTTGACCTCGCAAGATTTGGATCAGAAATAATGCGGTTTAGCCCCCGCCAAGCAGATGTGATGATTGTTGCAGGTACTGTTACTTACAAAATGGCGCCCATAATTAAAACCTTGTACGAACAAATGACGGAACCTAAATGGGTCATTGCCATGGGTGCCTGTGCATGCACAGGAGGAATGTTCAGGTCGTACTCAGTATTACAAGGCGTAGACCGCATTATACCGGTTGACTTGTACATTGCTGGATGCCCCCCTAGACCAGAAGCAATCCTTCAGGCACTTATACAACTCCAGCAAAAAATCCAAACACAACCTCTCTTCCGGCGCCAAATTGAAAGCTAAAACTTTACACACACACAGTCTATGTCCACACTCGCAGAAAAGGTAAACTTACTTAAATCGGCCTTCCCTAAGCTTATTGTAGAACACACCGAGTTCCGTGGTCAGACTACTTTGGTAATCAATTCTGGGTCAGACCTGCTAAAGATCTGCCATTTTCTAAAACACCAGTTGGGGTTTGAGATGCTGCTAGACCTGACTGCGGTGGATAACCTGGAAACTTCGCCAAGATGGATGTTGGTGTATCATTTATGGAACATAAAAGAAAATTGCATGCTTCGGTTGCGTATCAGTACAAACGAAGATCCGCCTACATTCCCCACAGTTTCCCATATATGGCCTGCGAGTAATTGGTTAGAACGTGAAGTTTACGATATGTTCGGTATACGATTCCAAGGGCATCCTGATCTGCGGCGGATTCTAATGTGGGATGAATACCCATGGCATCCAATGAGAAAAGATTTCCCGTTAGCTGGAAGATCCTGGCAAGGATCTAACGGTCTTTTCACTGAGCCCGCACCTCTGGAAGGCGGGCCATTCCACATACTCCCAGGCCATCATCCCAGCGAACCACGGGCCCATCCCCAACAGTAAAATGCTTAACCAGAACGAAAATCAAACTTTTCAGTTGATCTACCATCCAGGGGGGGCCCCTGCGCACACCTGGTCAGAAAACGACCTATTACACTTGAACATGGGCCCCTCCCACCCATCCACACACGGTGTGCTTCGAATCGAATTAGAATTGGACGGCGAACGGATCGTGTCAGTCCGGCCTCATATCGGATACCTGCACCGCGGTTTTGAAAAAATTGCTGAGCATCTCACCTATACCCAATTCATCCCATACACCGACAGATTGGACTATTTAGCACCCTTGGCAAACAATGTAGCTTACGTGTTGGCAGTTGAAAAATTGCTGGGTATAGAAGATCAAATCCCGCCACGCGCAGTTTACATACGAACAATCTGTAGTGAATTAGCTAGAATCTCTTCACACCTGCTTGGGCTAGGCGCATTTGCAATGGACTGCGGCGCTGTCACTGTCTTCCTATACCAATTCACAGAACGCGAAAAAATCTACAACCTCTGCGAAGCGCTCACAGGTGCGAGATTCACCACCAGCTACACTCGAATCGGCGGTGTAGCTCGTGATCTCCCACCTGGGTGGTGCACCACACTCAACAAATTTCTCGATGAACTCCTTAGAACCGTAGATGAGATCGACCGGTTACTTACACGGAATATCATTTGGATAAAACGAACTAAAAATGTAGGTACGATCCCACCACAAACTGCGATCGACTATGCATTGACTGGACCCAACTTGCGAGCCAGCGGCGTGCCATTAGACCTTCGGAAAGATCAACCGTACCTATGTTACGATGAACTCCAGTTTGACATACCCATAGGTACAATAGGAGATTGTTACGACCGGTACCTGGTCAGGTTAGAAGAAATCCGTCAGAGCGCCTCGATCATCCGCCAATGCATCCAAAAAATTCCCGGCGGACCAGACAATACCAGCCATGAGCCAATTATGATCAGTAACTTCAAGGTAGCCCTGCCACCAAAATCGAACGTAATGACGCAAATGGAAGAGTTAATCCATCATTTTATGAATGTTACACGCGGTCCTGACTGTCCACCCAGCGAAGTCTATTTTGCCCACGAAAACCCAAAGGGCCAATTAGGCTTCTACATTCAAAGCCGCGGTGGTGGTGTGCCTTACCGGTTAAGGATCCGACCTCCCTCATTTTTCACCCTAAGTATTTTACCTGTAATTCTCCCCGGCCACCTGCTAGCCGATATACCTGCCATCCTAGGCTCATTGGATTTTGTCATGGGCGAATGCGATAGATAGAAGTAAAAACCATGGAAAACGATCTGACCAAAGCCCAATTTGATTCACACCAAGTGTGTGATCATACCCGGATCACACCAGAGATTGAATTTCACGTGGATTCGATCATTAAACAGTATCCGGTACCACGAAGCGCCGTCCTTATGATCCTCCATACCTTGCAGGAAAAATTTGGGTACCTCACCCCACAATTAATAGAATGGACCGCATCTAAAGTGGGGGTGGATCCCATTCACGTGCTAGAACTGGTAACCTTTTATCCCATGCTTAGACAAACACCCAGCGGCCAAATCCACATTAAAATCTGCAAGTCTCTCCCATGCATGCTAAAAGGCAGTTTACATCTTTATCACACACTTTGCGCCCAGCTTAATTTGGACCCCAACAATCCAGGCCCACAAACAACCCCTGACGGACACATCACTGTAGAACAAGTAGAATGTCTTGCCGCATGTGACCTAGCTCCCGTAGCAATGTTAAGTGATCAACTCCTGGAAAGATGCACCATATCGACCTTGGAAGAAATAATCCGCAATTGCAATCGTGCGGAAATACCGAAATGAAATGTGGCGCAAACAAATTTGGCTGCCCGACTTGGATTCGAACCAAGACACGCAGATCCAGAGTCTGCTGTGCTACCGTTACACCATCGGGCAGCTCTGCCCTAAAATTAGTCGGCCCAGGGTACCTGTCAAGACTTCACACAGGGACAGCGACAAACAAAGTTTTTACTAGAAAATGAGCAAACAAACCAAACTTATCACGAAGAACTTTTCTAACCCGGATTATACCCCCGACATCCAATGCTACCTCAGGCACGGGGGATACCAAACCCTACGTCGTGTCTTTACAATGCAACCTTCTTTGGAATCAAATGGTCGGGTTATCTCACCCCAAGAATTAATTAGAAACGAAATTAAACGTTCTGGTTTGCGTGGGCGCGGTGGCGCCGGTTTTCCCACAGGAACAAAGTGGGAGTTTGTTCACCAAAATAAGCAAGATAAACCCATTTACCTGATCTGTAACGCAGACGAATCCGAACCAGGTACTTTCAAAGATAGACAAATAATTCACAGAGATCCTCACCAGCTTCTGGAAGGCCTTGCTATAGCTGCCTTTGCCAACCACGTTCATAAGGCCTTCATTTATATCCGGGGCGAATTCCCCCAGGGAGCTAAAATCCTCGAAAACGCAATTCAAGAAGCTGTCCAGCATGGGTTTCTAGGAAAAAACATTCTCAACACCGGGTATGACTTAGAAGTGGTAATTCATCGAGGTGCAGGCGCCTACATCTGTGGGGAGGAAACAGGCCTAATCGAATCTTTGGAAGGTAAACGCCCATACCCACGTATCAAACCCCCATACTTCCCCGCAGTGTACGGTTTGTATGGTTGCCCAACCATCGTCAACAATGTGGAAACATTGTGCGCAGTTAAACACATCGTGGAAATGGGTGGGGAAAATTATGCTAGGCTTGGCACACCCAATAATACCGGTACACGGCTTGTTTGCCTTAGTGGCGCAGTCAAAAAACCAGGCGTCTACGAAATTGAATTGGGCAAGTTTACACTGGGTGATCTGGTCTTTGACCCCGAATTTGGCGGCGGTCTTCCACCCAATAGAAAACTCAAAGCCATTTTTCCCGGGGGTATATCGTCTAAAGTCCTCCGTCTTGATGAAACCTTTACAGTACAGCTGCCAGGCAAAACTACAACAAATACTCTGAACATACTCGACCTCCCGTATGATTTCGACACCCTTTCATCAGCAGGCACCATGAGCGGTTCAGGAGGGATAATTGTGATCGACGATTCCACAAACATGGTTGACGTCCTTGTGAGTGTACTTGAGTTTTTTGCACATGAAAGTTGTGGCCAATGCACTCCCTGCAGGGAAGGCACCCTTTGGATGCTAAAAATTGCACAACGAATTCAATCCGGGAATGCAACAGAATCTGACTTAGATCTACTGATTGAGCTTGCTAATAATATTGGTGGTGGGAAAACCGTTTGCGCATTCGGGGACGCATGCGCTGGACCAGTCCAAAGCATCGCCACGAAATTCAGGCACGAAATACTCCACTACCTTTCAAACCATACCCACACCGGCAAACTTACTGATAAATCCCTTGTATCTGCATGAGCCAAATGGATGAAAAAGACCAACTGGCTACCGTCAAAGTAAATGGGAAGCCCATTACCGTGAGTCTGCTCACGCCTGACTGGCGAGGGCAACCAGCCCCCACTACGATCATGCAAGCATGCATTTTGGCTGGGGTAGAAGTCCCCCATTTCTGTTACCACCCAAAACTCCCCATAGCCGGGAACTGTCGAATGTGCCTTGTCGAGGTAGGTTTCCCGGTGAAAGATTCAAGTGGCAAACTCGTCTTGAACCCAGACGGTACGCCCAAAGTACAAAAATCCCCACGGCCTGTAATTGCATGTGCAACCCCCATCACCCCAGGCATGGAAATTTATACCGATACGCCCGCAGTTAAACAAATGCGCACAGGCATCCTTGAATTCCTTCTTGCGAACCACCCTTTAGACTGCCCAATTTGTGACCAAGCCGGGGAATGTACCCTCCAAGAACACGTAGTAGCTTACGGGAGAGACAGCTCTAGATTTAACGAAACAAAGCTCCACAAACCCAAAGCCGTCCAACTTGGGCCGCGGGTAATGTATGACGCTGAACGTTGCATTTTATGTACACGATGTATACGGTTTACCCGAGAAATAGTAGGCGATGACGTGCTAGGGATCATTAACAGAGGAGCCCGTTCAATGATTGCAGTTTATCCCGGTAAAAAATTCGACAATAATTACACGTTAAACACGGTGGATATCTGCCCTGTAGGTGCCTTAACGTCTGTGGATTTCCGGTTTCGAATGCGGGTTTGGTTCCTCAAAGAAACACCCAGTATATGCCCAGGCTGTAGCACAGGCTGCAATATAACAATCTGGTCTCGACAAAATGTGATCTACCGCATTACTCCCCGTCAAAACGACGAAGTTAATGGTCCATGGATGTGTGATCACGGAAGGTTTCAATACAAGCTTACCCAAAGTCCTACCCGGTTGGTCCGTCCGACCGTTAACGGAACGAGCATATCCCCCCAGCATGCTGTCGAGTATGTTGCAAATTTCCTCCGAAAAAACAGTTCCAAACAAGCAGCAATTATAGCCTCTGGGCAACTATCAACAGAGGAGCTTTGGCTCGTAGCTAAGCTTAAATCTCTTTTAAATTGCACCTCCGACATCCTCGTGGCACAAGGCCCACACGATCATCTGTTGCTTTCGTCCGACCGAAACCCAAACACCCAAGGCGCAATCCTTACAGGCGTATGTTACTCAGAAGTGGGCTTATACATACCAAAAATTATCCACGATATCGAAGTAGGACGCGTGAAAATACTTTTTGTGTTTGGCGAAAACACCCAAGTCCCTGAACTGACCCAACCTATCTTAGGTAAACTAGACCTACTTGTAGTGTATGATGTCGTTCGCACAGCACTGACCGATCAAGCTCACGTGGTTTTCCCTGGGGCAACCTTTGCTGAAAAAACTGGCACATTCATTAATAAAAGCGGTCGAATCCAAAAATTCTTCCAGGCAGTAGAACCTCCCAGCGAGGCTCGCCCTGCCTATATTTGGATAAATAATCTGCTAGCTTGCCTTAACGGGAAAAAACTTGGAACACAACCAGAGGAGATTTTCAACAGCATGAAGGATGATATCCCAGCCATCAAAAACCTACATTGGGACCAAATTGGAATGACAGGTGTCCAAATACACTCTAAACCCTAAATTGCATTTTTTCGCAGGCATTACACCGGGAAGCGATACTCCTAAGGGTAAGGACCGCTTTCAACAAAACAATGTTTTTAACAACCCTGAACGTCCAAGGTAAAAGCCCAACTATAAAGGGAGGTTTGCCTTGGGGGTACCCGTAAGTGCCACAATTCCACACACACTTTCTTACTTATTGGCACAAACCTCAGATCCCTATGTGACAGAAAACCTTTTGAATCCACCCTTAATCGCGTTTCGAAAATTCACTCAGGTCCTCTCAGCAACCTTTTCTTCCTAGTAATCTTCTTGTATGACAGGTGCCACCGCCTGAACCTTGTCACCGGCCTCTAGTTCTATCAATTTCACACCTTGGGCGATTCGTCCTGTTTCTCGGATATCGGCAACACGGATCCTAACCATTTGCCCTTTTGCGGTAATGACCATTACTTCATCAGAATTCCGAACTGTAAGAGCACCAATTACGGGTCCCGTCTTTTCAGTAGTTTTCATGGTTATTATACCTTTTCCACCCCGCCCCTGGACACGGTACTCCTCAAAGGATGTACGTTTCCCGATACCGTTCTCACCTACTACTAAAAGATGTGCATCCGGCACTACTACTGAAAGCGCAACTACTTCGTCTCCCTCCTCAAGTGATATACCCCGGACGCCTGCAGCCTGCCGCCCCATCTCCCTAACCTCAGATTCGTGGAACCGAATACTCATCCCATATCGAGTAATCAAAACAACCTCGTCATTTCCACGAGTTAAACGCACGTCAATAAGAGTGTCACCTTCTTCAATGTTGATGGCAATAATTCCACCTCTACGCACGTGAGCAAACTCAGAAAGAGCGGTCTTTTTCACCGTACCCTTCTTGGTAGCGAAAAATACATAATAGGGTTGTTGCCATGTTTGGTCCTCGCGGTTCGGCCCATATTTGACCGGCACGGGAATCAATGCTGCAATTTTTTCTTCCGGTTTCAATTCAAGAAAGTTGGCTATACTGCGGCCCTTTGCAGCCCGTCCCATGTCAGGCAATTCCAACACGCGCTCTACATACACACGCCCAGTGTTGGTAAAGAACATCATGTAATCGTGCGTGCTAGCCGTAAAAAGGTGCTCAATAAAATCTGCATCCCCATCCGAATCTGAATCAGTTCGGGTACTCATTCCTATAACCCCTTTACCACCCCGTCGTTGGGCACGATACGCACTGACATTGGTGCGTTTGATAAGCCCATTGTGAGTGATAGTGATTATGACTGGCTCGTTCGCAACTAAATCTTCAATAGCCATTTCACCTTCGTCAGGCACGATTTGCGTCCGCCGTGGATTGGCATATTTTGCCTTAACAGTCTGGAGACCTTCCTTAATTATCGCCAATACCCGTGATTCCTTCGACAGTATGTCTTTCAGATCACCAATTCGCTCCAATAAACTCTTGTATTCATTCCGGACCTTATCCGCCTCCATTCCTGTCAATTGATACAATCTCAAGTCTAAAATCGCATCAGCTTGGACCTCACTAAACGCGTATCGGCCATTTACTAGGCGGTCCGGTTTGCGAATGTGGATCCCCCATTTCTCCACCTGTGCGCGGGTAAACTCAAATGCCATTAGTTTCACTTTGGCCTCTTCCCGAGTCCGCGACGTCCTAATTATGCGAATGAATTCATCCAAATTTGCCAATGCAATAAGGAATCCTTCCAACACCTCTGCCCTATCCTCAGCTCTTTTTAGCTCAAACCTAGTCCGTCTTAAAATCACCTCACGCCTATGTTCTATGTAGCAGTTGATTAGCTCCTTAATGTTAAGCGTTTTAGGTCGCCCATGGTCGATTACCAACATGTTTACGGCAAATGTCGTTTCCAACTGGGTATGCTTGTAAAGATTGTTTATAATTACCTTGGGAATCGCATCGCGCTTGATTTCAATCACTACGCGGGTGTTTTCGTCCGACTCGTCTCGAATTGCAGTTATATCTTGAAGAGTCTTGTTATTTACCAATTCAGCGATCTTCTCAACCAACTGGGCTCTGTTTACACCAAACGGGATCTCCGTGATAACAATTTGTTGTTTGCCCCCTTTAAGCTCTTCTACTCCCACGCGGCCACGAATCTTTAAAGTTCCACGACCTGTCGCAAAATATTGGCGGATCCCCTCAACTCCACAGACCATACACCCCGTGGGGAAATCCGGCCCTTTTATGTAAGTGATCAACTCGTCAATTGTGATGTCTGGGTTGTCTATCTGTGCACAAATGGCATCTATGACCTCTGCCAAGTTATGTGGGGGAATGTTAGTAGCCATTCCTACGGCAATACCAGTGGCTCCATTCACAAGAAGATTTGGGAAAGCCGCCGGGAAAACTACCGGTTCTAGATGGGTATTATCGTAGTTAGGGACAAAATCCACTGTGTCCTTGTCCATGTCCTCCATCAGCAACGCTCCCAATGGCGCTAACCGAGCCTCCGTATACCTCATTGCAGCTGGTGGATCACCCTCAATCGACCCGAAATTGCCCTGGCCATCGACTAAAACCTCCCGCATGGACCAAGGCTGGGCCATGTGAACAAGCGTGGGATACACAGCCTGATCACCATGGGGATGGTACTTACCAATAGTCTCCCCGACTATACGAGCACACTTTAAATGTTTCTTATTCGGTGCCAACCCAAGCTCATGCATTGCATATAAGATTCGCCGTTGCGACGGCTTTAAACCATCACGCGCATCGGGAAGCGCACGCGAAATGATGACCGACATCGCATAGTCGAGGAAACATGCCTTTAGTTCCTCGGCTATGTTAACACGTTGGATTCTTTCGCCTGCACTGTATGCAGACTTTGGTTGGCCAACGTTTTGGTTGTTGTCGTTTCGGTTTTCCATTGTTGATAGGGAATCAACAGACACAGCTTACGTTAGATATCCAAATTCCGTACGTTCAAAGCATTGTCCTCAATAAATTGTCGCCTCGGTTCAACTTCTTCTCCCATCAGTTTACTGAACATCTCCTCAGCCTCAATGGCATCCACCAGCTCCACCCTCAATAACTTTCGTGTGGCAGGATTCATTGTGGTCTCATAAAGCTCAGAAGGATTCATCTCCCCGAGCCCCTTGAACCTTTTAATCTCAAGTCCGCGGCTACCTACTTCCCGCACCGCCTGCAAAATCTCAGGGATAGAATACAATGGCCGCACCTTAACGTTAGGTCCTTCACCCTCAATCAATTCGAAAAGCGGTTTGTCCTGAGCTGAGTAATGTTCGATGTTAAATCCTTTGCGGGCAAGCTTAAGTAACAGCTCTGAAATTGCCTTACTTTCATGCAACTCGATATAAGTGGACCGTCGCCGAATCCCATTCTTCTGTGGGCGTTCTGCCTCTTCTTCGCCCTCGGCATCTCCAAATAGTTGCAAATCTGGATTTCCCTCAGCAAACTTTTCTAGTTCTTCCTCTGTATGGAAATACACCACTTTCTCTTCATTGCCTTCGCGGATGCGCACCATGTGTTGAGGCAACTCATTCGTCTTCTTGTGCCTGTGCTCAACGTACTCCGCAAAATCCCCACCGTGACGTTGAATAGCTCGGGCATAACGTTCCAATACAACCAAGATATCCAAAACCTCAGCTAATTGTTTCTTCGTAAGCACTCGCCCATCTGCCAAATTACGTAGCTGGCATTCCTCCGTCCCAAGTTCAATTAGGATTTTACTCAGCTTTTGGTCGTCCTCTACATACTCAACACGACCACGTCGAGAAATCTGATAAAGCGGCGGTTGAGCAATATAAATATGCCCGCGTTTAATCAGTTCCGGCATTTGACGATAGAAAAACGTCAGTAATAACGTTCGTATATGCGACCCGTCCACGTCAGCATCCGTCATGATAATTATTTTGTGGTAACGTAAACGTTTAATGTCGAAAGCACCCTCCCCTTCCCCGTCTCCAATCCCAGTACCAATAGCACTGATCAAGGTCTGGATTTCGCTATTGTCTAAAACCTTCACCAGGCGTGCTTTTTCCACGTTAATGAGCTTACCACGAATAGGTAAGACAGCCTGGAACCGCCTATCTCGCCCCTGTTTTGCTGACCCACCGGCCGAGTCACCCTCCACAATGAAGAGTTCCGTATTCGCAGGATCCCTATCAGTACAATCGGCCAGTTTCCCTGGCAACCCACCACCAGTGAGGGCAGTCTTTCGCACCGTTTCCCTCGCCTTCCGAGCTGCTTCCCTTGCCCTCGCCGCCAATAACGCCTTTTCCACAATCTTACGCCCTACTGACGGATTCGCATCGAAATATGACATCAACCCATCATAAACGATCGAAGAAACAATTCCTTCGACTTCGCCGTTGATGAGCTTTACCTTCGTCTGCGATTCGAACCGTGGGTTAGGCAACTTGACGCTCAACACACATACGAGACCTTCCCGTACATCATCACCTGTTATCGTGGGGTCTTTCTCCTTAAGAAGATTGTTCTGACGCGCGTACTGGTTTATTGCCCGAGTTAACGCCGTCCGAAATCCTGTCAAATGTGTCCCACCGTCCGGATTCGGAATCGAGTTAGCATAACACAGGATCTGGTCATTGTACCCATCATGATACTGTAACACACAGTCTACAAACACTTCCTCCTCTTTCTCGCCCACTGTGACCGTACGCTTCCCACTAATCATTATAGGCTTGGGATGCAACACATCGCGATTACGCAAAAGCTGTCTGACAAACTCTTCGATTCCACCTTTGTAGTAAAACCGTTCAACCCGCTCATCTCCCCGCTCATCTTTCAAAATGATCTCAAGACCCGGGTTTAAGAACGCCAATTCCCGTAACCTATTAGCCAAGATGTCGAACTTAAACTCGGTCGTTATAGTGAAGATCTGAGGATCCGGTTTGAAAGTAATCAAGGTGCCAGTCCTTTTCGTCTTGCCAATCACGGTTAGCTTTTTCTTGGTAATCCCACGTTCAAACTCCATTGCATACACATTCCCGTCTCGATATACCTCCACCCTAAACCACTCTGACAATGCATTAACACATTTGGCACCCACTCCATGCAAACCGCCCGAATATTTATAGGCGCCCTGACCAAACTTTCCACCAGCATGCAGATTCGTTAGCACAAGTTCTACGGCCGGCATCTTCCATTTGGGATGAATATCCACCGGAATTCCACGCCCATTGTCCAACACTGATACCGATCCATCCACGTGCAAGGTCACCTCAATTTTAGTACAATAACCTGCCAAATGCTCGTCAATTGAGTTGTCTACAACCTCAAAAACGCACTGGTGCAACCCCCGCTCATCCGTATCCCCAATGTACATGCCGGGCCGTTTACGAACCGCCTCTAAACCCTCAAGCTTATCAATCTTAGAGGCGTCGTATTTTTCCCCTACCGGCCGAAGACTTATTTCTTGCGGGGTAACGTCCTGATTCTGAATAATTTGCTTGGCCATATTTGCCTCTTATACTATCAAGCCTATTACCTACCAAAGTTCACCCCTAAAATACCATTTTAACCCCACCCGTACAATTCAATTTTTGCCCAAATAATGGGTAATTTGCACTACATATTGTGGGCTTACCCATTGTTAGCCATATATATTGAGCACTGGGCCGCTCAGCCGCGGCGTCCCCATAAACCCCCACCTTATTGCCAACCGGAAAACCACTCTTTACCCATCTTCACCACCTTCAACAAAGGCCCCACTTTCAATGGAAAGTTGAAAGCAAATCCTGGGAACCTTCACACTCTCAGACCCTGTTCCACTTCACCCTTAGCAAGCCTTTGCAATCCACAATTTCAGCCGGTGACGAATATTTGCAACGGACAACTATCCACGGCCTCCCACTTCGAGAGAAAACAATTCTCGCGTACTATGCTTTTTGAAAGCATTACGGGAAATAGGTACCAACTTAATTAACAGGCCCAAGACACAATTTCCCTTGGCAGCCATCTAAAAAGTAGGCTATCATTTTAACAGAAGTAGGAGGGTATTATGGATGTAATTTTCACATGTCCGTTTTGTGGTCAGGAGCTAGAAGCTGATGCAAGTGCGGCTGGCACCGAAATTAATTGCCCTACCTGTGGTAAACCGATCGTGATACCTGCACCTGAATCAGCGACACGTCCACCCACTCAACCTGCACAAACTGAGCAGCGTAAAACACCAACTACGGCTACAGGAGGAGTTCTTAATCCAATCGCCGTCTCCGCTGCCGCAAGGGAGGAAAAACATTTCCAGGTACCCATCCGAGAAAAACCATCCGAAAGCCTCATAAATAAACCCCCCAAACCCCTCGAATTTGCAGCCAAAGAAACCGATAAAAAACTCCGAGTAAAAACAATTCGCCGGATTGACTGTGTAGAAGTAGGACACGACAGATTTGATGAACGCGTGACAGAGTTCCTACAACGCGTTGGTGAAAATAACATCATTAGCATCACACCTATTACCTACACGTATTTGGACATAGCAACGCAGAAATTGATTACAGACTTTGGTGTCATGATTGTGTACCGCGGGTAAGCGTAAACCCCATTAAATCCTCCGGCTACGGAAATTAGGTATTCGGTCTTCTTGACTACGCTAGCAGCACTCATGTACGGTTTGCCCGTATGAATTGGCGGTGTATTTGGGTCTTCGCTGCCGTATTATTCTTAGCCATGGTCTACCAGGCGCCAGCACCCCTGGTCTACACCCCGGGGGAAGGCTGGACGTATGAACCCCCAGGCAAACAAGTCAAGTGGCGGCGAGAAACCGCGCTAGCTCAATTACAAGTTGCTGAACAAGCCTTTCAAAAGGGAGATTACGGAACCGCTTTGAAAGCAGCTAAACGCATTCTCCGGGTGTGGCCTCTATCTGATTATGCCCCAAATGCACAATTTATCATTGCGCAATGTTACGAAGCCAAACGCCATGACGAACGCGCATTCAAAGAATACCAGAAACTCATCGAGCGTTATCCCCGATGTCCACTACGCGAAACTGCGCTCCAAAGACAAATGCAAATTGCAACCCGATTTCTAGCTGGCCAGCGGTTTAAACTTTTTGGACTAATCCCCACTTTTCCCTCGATGAGTAGAACCGCGGATTTGTTCCAAACGATCGTCACAAATGCGATATTCAGTGACATTGGGATTCAAGCCCAATTAAAAGCCGCTGAGGCCTATGAAAAACGCAAAGATTATGAAATGGCCGCCCATTTATATGAACGTGCTGCAGACCGATACAATACACGCGGCGAAACAGCCGCCGACGCCATGTACAAAGCTGGAATATGTCATACTAAACTAGCCCGAAAAAGCGAGTACGACCAAACTGCAGCCGATAGAGCCATCAATCTTCTCTCCGACTTTATTGCCCTTTACCCCAACGACCCTCGTGTAGAACAAGCGCAAAGATTGGTGGATGAATTACGGACCGAACAGGCACGTGGAAGCTTCCAAATCGCTGTTTACTATCAAAAGCACAACCGAACCAACGCAGCCTTAATCTACTATGCCGACGCCATCAAAAAAGCCCCCAACTCTGACTATGCAAAAGAAGCGCTCAAGCGAATCGCCCAACTCCAGGAAAAAAGACAAAAAACCACTCAATAACACCGCCACTTTAGTAGTTTGTGCATTACTGCTATTGACTGTGGGATGTGCAGGATATCGATTGGGCACAGTCGCACCAATAATCCCCCCTGGTAGCCAAATCGCCGTCCCCCCAGTTGCAAATAAAACAACTCAGCCATATCTGACAGAACCAATTACTGCAGCACTTCGAAAAGCAATTCAACTGGACGGAACGTTTCGACTCGCTGACTCTAGATCCGCCGACTATATACTGGAAATTGAAATTGTTCGGTATGAACGCCGCGCTATCAGTTATAGTCCAGTAGAGGTTGTGGCAGGGGTGGATTACGAATTGATAGCCACCGCCCAAGCAAAACTATACCAGTGTGGATCCAAAGACGTTGTTTGGAGTGGATCAGCTAGGGGTACTACAATAATCCGAAGTGGCGAAGATTTTTCAGCCTCTGAACGGCGGGGTGTAGACATCCTAGCAGAAAACTTAGCCCGGCACATAGTCCACAAACTTAGCAAGGGTGGCTGGTAATGGAAGGGGCTTTGCCAGATCAACATTTGCAGCTTTAAGTAGCTTTCCTTTGTACCATTTAAAATTAACACTGGAACCGGTTTCCGCCCAGCACTATAATTATGCTGATAAAGCGCCAAACTATGAGACCAAAATCCAAACCGCGACTCGCCCGAAGTCTAATTGCCTGTCTAAAATTCACTGCAATGCTAACACTCAGTGTCTCTGCACTAACGGCCGAGATAGTGAATAGATACTCATTCACATCAGATGCCTCAGACTCGGTGGGGAATGCCCATGGCACACTCATGGGTGGGGCCTCAATTGCAAACGGCAGCGTCGTACTAAATGGGTCTTCAGCCTATGTAGATCTACCAAATGGCATAATAGCCACACGATCCAACATCACCTTTGAGGCCTGGGTAACAGACGAAGGCAGCGGAACTTGGGCGCGGATCTTCGATTTTGGCTTTAGCACGGGCGGGGAAAACAATCCCAACCAAGGTACAAACTATGTCTTTATAACCCCGCAAAGCGGGGGCGGCGTACTCCGCGCAGCAATAACCGTTGGAGGTAGCGGTAACGAACAAGTTGTGGAGTGGCCGGGTTCCCGTTTGCCAATCGGACGGCCTGCCCATGTCGTGTTTACAATTGATGCAGGAAATCGTATTGGGCGACTGTACGTCGACGGCCAACTGGTAGGTGAAAATCCTTCAATGACACACAACCCAACCATGCTAGGATATACCGTCAATAACTGGTTAGGCCGATCTCAATGGGTGTGGGATCCCTATTTTAAAGGGTCCATTCACGAATTTCGGATTTACGACGGTATTCTCACTCCCGAGGAAATCGCTATAAGCTACCAATTAGGACCCGACATTTGCGCTCTGGATGGTCCTGTAGAAGTTTATAGACAGCCGACCAATTGCATTGTAACGGAACTGGCCTCAGCAACCTTTAGCCTCTACCCAATTGGACGAAGACCGATCACAATTCAGTGGTATCGAAATGGCCAACCTATTCCTGGAGCCACCAATACCACGCTTACCATCCCTATTGTTTACCTCACAAACAACAACGATGTTTTCCACGCAAGACTAACCAATGTATATCAGGGCGTGGTAAAATGGGCCATATCAAGTAACGCTATTCTGACGGTTTTGCCTGATACAAATGGACCGGTACTCTTGCGGGCTATTAGCGTTTTCCCAACCGGAGTAATAGTACATTTCTCAGAAGGCTTAGAACCTACAACTGCCACCAACATAGTCAATTATCAAATAACTAGCACAAATGGCCAGTTACCTGTAATCGCAGCCTCATTCTATGAAACAAATTCGGCAATCTTACTCCATACAGCTCCACAAACAGAGGGCATCACATATACACTTACGGTATCCGGAGTGCGTGACCTTGCCGCAGCTCGAAACCTAATTATCCCAGGTTCCACCGTTAAGTTCATCGCCTCACCTTACATGTTCACCCCGATCGGCTTTGCAATCACAAATGGGGAGTTTCAACCAATCCCCTCCGGGTTTGAAATTACCGCTTCAGGAGAAGGCATCGGAAACACAAACGATCAATTTATTTTCTTATGGCGCACGGTCACCAACGACTTCGACCTACAAATACGGGTCAATTTGTTAGAGTTCGGGGAAATATGGACTAGGGCAGGATTAATGGCTCGCGCAGGATTACAGTCTAACGCAGTGTTTGCTGCAACTTTCGCCACCCCTTCCCATGTCGGATGCCATTTCCAGTGGCGTGCATATCAAGGAGGCTTTGCAAACATGAGTGGCTATTTTGCGCCAAACTTCCCATACACGTGGCTTCGACTAAAGCGATCTGGGAACGAGTTCTCTGGATATGCCAGCATTAATGGACGCACATGGGAATTCCTAGGAAATGCTGTAATAACAATGCCGGAAGCGATTCAAGTCGGCCTAGCAGTCACAGCAAGTAAACCCGACACCTTTATCACTGCACGGTTCACAGAACTTACCAATGCAACTGGAGTGATTGTTACTAACCAGCTCCTCCCATTCGAACCGCCTGGTCCCTCCAGCAGACGGACTCCCATTGTCATTACCGAAATCATGTATAACCCACCCGGGTCGTGGCCAGATAGTGAAGACCTAGAATTCATTGAAATATGGAATTCTGGTCTTGTCACTGAAGATCTCACCGGCCACCAGCTTGCCGGTAGTATCAGCTACGAATTCCCTCCAGGCACTAAATTAGCACCGGGCCAGTTCTTGGTGGTCGCCAAAAATCCAACTGCCGCTAAACAGTTTTACGGGGTTGATTGCCTAGGACCCTACACAGGCTCCCTACCCAATAATGGGGGTACCGTGCGACTTTTAAACGAGCTGGGAGGTGTGTTGCTAGAAATTGAATACGACACCACCTACCCATGGCCCGTTTCACCGGATGGTAGCGGTCATTCACTTGTTCTGCGCAATCCCTCCTACGGCGAAAACGATCCACGTGCTTGGGGTCCAAGCAGCTTTATCGGAGGCTCCCCAGGTAGATTCGACCCTTATACAACCGACCCAGCAGCAGGTGTAGTTATAAACGAATTCTTAGCACACACCGATACCTCTGCCGAAGACTACATCGAACTATTTAACACCACCACAAAAACTATTGATTTGTCCGGGGCGTGGCTTACGGACGACCCCAACCTACTAAAATTCCAAATTCCAGTGGGCACAATCTTACCACCTCGCAGTCTTGCAGTTTTTTATAGATCCACCCTAGGGTTTGGGCTTGATGCGGCTGGCGACCGAATCTTCCTGATCAACTCGAATGCTACCCGTGTGCTCGATGCCGTCGCATTTGGCGGACAAGCAAAAGGCATCGCCTCTGGACGTTATCCAGACGGTCATCCCTGTATCCGAGAGCTTAGTACACGTACTCCTGGACAACCCAATTCCTCTCCACTCATACGGCCAATCGTCATAAATGAGATCATGTATAACCCGATCTCTGGTTCTGATGACGACGAATACATTGAACTCTACAATCGTGGCCAAGAACCAGTTGATTTAAGCGGATGGCAAATCCAGGGCGGGGTACGTTTCACTTTTCCATCAAATACGATTATCGGGCCGGATTCATACCTCGTAGTAGCCAAGAACCTCACAAACTTATTAGCCAAATATCCGCAATTGAATGCGACCAACCTCACTGGTAACTACTTAGGCAGACTCCGGAATAGCAGCGACCGAATAATACTACTTATGCCTGAACCTCAAATCACTACTAATGCAGCTGGGTTACCACGCACCAACTTCCTCTATGTCGTAGTAAACGACGTCACCTACAATGAGGGGGGACAATGGAGCATTTGGGCTGATGGGTGGGGTAGTTCCTTAGAACTCATCGACCCATTTGCCGATAACTCCATCGGCCAAAATTGGGCTGACAGTGACGAAAGTAGCAAGGCTCCATGGACTCAAATCGACGTAACACAAATCCTCGAAAATGGGCAAACACCTAGCATGATCAATCAAGGCACTTACTACGGAGCACCTACGCGATTCGAGTTCTTCTTACAAGGCCCCGGAGAATCACTCGTCGATAACTTAGAGTTCCGCAACAATAACGGGCCTAACTTGTTAGCCAACGGCACGTTCGAATCCGGCACCAATTCTTGGTCCTGGGGAGGCGTGCTTAGAAACTCTTACGTCCAAGACGGTGTGGGTCTCAATGGTAGCAAAGCATTACACATGGTTTCAGTCGCACGAGGCGACACGGGTCCAAACAAAGTCTGGACGCGTCTTACTGGGACAGTAGTCACCAACGCTCCTAATACAGGCACCGTTCGCGCGGCCGTACGGTGGTTGCGAGGCTCACCATACATCGTTTTCCGACTCCAAGGTAATTGGATGGAAGCCTCTTACAAACTTAACGTACCAAACAACTGTGGAACACCTGGTTTACCAAATTCAAGACGTATACCTAACGCCGGCCCCACTATAACCGAAGTCAAACACCTTCCTATTCTTCCCAACCCGGGTCAGCGAGTCTTAGTCACAGCAAGAGTATCAGACCCTGACGGGGTAGGTGGAGTCTATCTGAGGTACAGAATTGATCCCTCAACTTCTTACTATGAAGTTCGGATGTCAGACGACGGTATCACTGGTGGCGACGAGGTTGCAAACGACGGTATTTATACCGGCATAATACCCGGACGCGCTTCGAATACCCTGGCAGCTTTCTACATCTACGCTATCGACACTCGCAACGCAACAAACGCGTTCCCAGCGACTGCCCCAGCCCGGGAATGTTTAGTGCGTTGGGGCGAAACATCCAAACCCGGGTCCCTAGGTACCTACAGGCTTTGGTTAACCAGCTCCAATATTAACTTCTGGACACAACGTGAAAAGAATGCAAATGACCCAATCGATGCAACCTTTGTCTACAACAACTGCCGTGTAGTTTACAACGTCGGCACAATGTACAGCGGAAGCCCATTCCATACTCCAACCTATGATGGGCCTTTGGGCTTCGCGTGTGACTACGAAGTAAACTTCCCACCCGACGAAAAATTCTTAGGTGCCGAGGCTTTTGTACTAAACGCTTACGACGTGACCACAGGCCATTTCTTCCATAACGACCGGACTACCCAAATCGACCTAACAGCAAATTGGATTGCAAGAAAACTCGGTCAACCATACAACTATCGCAGACACGTCCATGTTGTCGTAAACGGCCTTACCAGGGGTACAATTTACGACGACGTTCAACAACCAAATAGCGATACAATCAAGGAGTTCTTCCCAAACGACGAAAATGGACAGCTTAGAAAAATCGAGGATTGGTTTGAGTTTGAGGACACCGCCACAAGCCACGGAATTACCACAGCAACAATTGAACGGTTTAACAAAGCAACCGGAGAAATTGATACCAAACGATACCGTTGGAACTGGAGACCACGAGTTACACGTAACCCCGATGACTGGGCTCCATTTACCAATTTCATCGCAGCGGTAAATGCCACCAATGCTCCAAATTACTTAGACCTTGTCCGAACATGGATAGACCTGCCCAACTTCCTAAGACCAATAGTAGTAAATCACATTTGTGGGAATTGGGACAGCTACGGCTACAGTCGCGGGAAAAATATGTACGCGTACAAACCCGACAATAAACCGTGGCGCCTTTGGGTTTGGGATATGGAGCTTGCCTTGGGCTCATCAAGCAGCTCCCCCACAGACAGTATCTATTCAATCCACGATCCAAGGCTCGCGTGGATGATAAACTCAATCCCAGAAATACATCGGGAATACCTGCAAGGGTTTGACGAAGCACTCAGAACAGTGCTCAAACCAGAAGTTTACGAACCTATCTTGGACGAACGGTATCAAAACCTTGTCCTTAACGGCATCCCTGTCCAACCGCCCACTTCAATAAAAAATTTTTTGGTTACAAGAACTGCATACCTAACAAATGTGCTACCCAAAGCCATGTTCACAATTTCTTCACCCACCAACATTACGCTGCAAACCTCCAATGTATTGGTTTTGAATGGTACTGCACCCTTACAAGTTAGCTTCATCAGCGTCAATGGCGTCCTTTACAAACCAACCTGGACAAGCGTCACAAACTGGCAAGTGATAATCCCTGTCAGTAAAACGAACAATGTGCTAGAAATTGCCGCATCCGACCGCTACAGCAATCAAATCCCTGATACTACAGTTACAATCACCCTCACTAATAACTTCGAAGAACCAGATCCAGCAGGCTGGGTCGTGTTCAACGAAATAATGTATGCTCCCCCTCGCTTAGGTGCTGGGTTTATTGAAATCTACAACGCCCACACAAACATTGCCTTTGACCTTACAGGATGGCGGATCGAAGAATTGCAATATGTGTTCCCAACAGGCACAGTTTTGCTACCGCAAAACTACCTTGTCTTGGCAGAAAACCCATTTGTGTTCAATGAAACATACGGAATCTATCGCGTACCATTTGACACCTTGCCTACTCCTATACCACCACGGGGCGCTGTACTAACCCTCTCTCGGCCAGTCCCCAACACCACTAATTTTGTTGTTGTAGATCGAATTAAGTACGAAGCTGCTCCACCATGGCCCATGCCAACTAATGCAGCTTCATTACAATTGATCGACGCATACCAAGATAATAGCCGAGTAGCCAACTGGATATTGCTCACCAACATACCGACTCCACCCTCGACCAACATTTTACTGCTGGACCATTCCTCCACCTGGAAATACATGCAGGTATCAAATCTCGACAACGTGGCTTGGCAAAGCCCGAACTACGATGATTCGAAATGGCCTTCGGGACAAGGCCTGCTAGCTTATGAAAATAATCCTGCTATTACTCCGTTGATCAAAACCACTTTGTTAGACCCACGGATTGCCACTAACGGTATGCCAAGTGGTCATGCATATTACTTCCGAACCTACGTAGTTATTACAAACTCACTTAAGTACTATGCAGTCAATGTATCAGCTTATATTGACGATGGTGCGGTCTTCTACGTCAACGGCACCGAGGTAGCCCGCATTCGAATGAACCCTGGACCTGTATCTAATTCAACCCTTGCAAGCGGGATACCTCCTAACGGGGACGCGACTTCTCCCGATACTTTCACCATCCCCGGCAACGTGTTTGTGACTGGCACTAACGTAATTGCCGTAAGCGTACACCAAAACGCCGCTAACAGCAGCGACATAGTCTTTGGCATGCGCATGGAAGCAGTCCTAACAAATGTTCTTCAATCTGCACCCTATCCATGCACGCCGGGCTGGGAAAACTCCCTCGTCGACACGCTTCCTCCATTCCCACCAATTTGGTTAAATGAGGTTCAGCCAGAAAACATTACGGGACCTGCAGATAACTATAATGAGCGCGATCCCTGGGTTGAAATAATCAACCTAGGCGGATCACCTGTAACCCTAGGGGGACTTTACCTCAGCGATACCACAACTAACCTAACAAAATGGGCATTCCCATCCAATGCCACAATCCCAGCCAACGGTTTCCTAGTAATTTGGTGTGACGGCCAAATTAACCAAACAACTACAAATCACCTGCACACCTCATTCCGAATTACTCCAACCAGTGGCATTGTTATTTTAAGCCGCGTCATCAATAATTCAACACAGGTGCTTGACTACGTGTCGTACAACAATGTACCCGCTAACTGGTCCCATGGCAGCATCCCTGATGGCCAACCGTTCTACCGCCGGAACCTTTACTATGCAACAGCTGGCGCATCTAACAACCCGGCCTCGCCTCCAATCCAAGTCTTCATAAACGAATGGATGGCTGATAACACCAGAACCCTCGCCGATCCGGTAGACGGCAATTTCGAAGATTGGTTTGAACTTTGGAATGCTGGCTCAGAAGCTGTTGATTTAGGGGGGTACTATCTCACTGATACTCTCGATAACCCATTCAAATTCCGTATACCAGAAACTGGACAATACGTAATACCACCCGGAGGCTTCTTACTTGTTTGGGCTGACGGAGAAAGTAATCAAAATAGCACTAATAACCCACAACTTCACGTGAACTTCGCACTATCAAAGGCTGGAGAGGCAATAGGGTTATTCACCCCTGAAGGCACACCAGTTGATGTGGTAGTTTTTGGACCGCAGATCACGGACGTGAGTCAAGGCCGATTCCCCGACGGCGGAGCAAACATTTACTTCATGCCACCTACACCATTAGCGCCAAACGCCCTATCTAACTCGGCCCCTGTTATCGCTCCCGTGTCTAACCGAGTTGCTATTCTTGGGCAAACAATCACGATTCAACTCGTGGCCACTGATACGGATATACCCCCACAAACACTGACGTTTTCACTGGGACCAGAAGCACCAGAAGGAATGACAATCAACCCCACAACCGGATTGATTATATGGACCCCGAACAATGCTCCCTCAACAAACATCGTTTCGGTAATCGTCACAGACAATGGCACGCCTCCACTTTCATCCTCTACTACATTCACCATCATCGTAGTTTCCCCACCAACCATTCACGCTTCAGCAAATGACCCTACTTCGATCCTCTTACAATGGAATTCATACCCAGGCCAAAAATTTGTAATTGAAACGACCAGCGACCTAACCTCCAAAAATTGGCAACCAGTAACACCAATCATAAGCGGGACCGGTGAGCCTATCGCCTACATATTAGCGATCGAGCCGAATCTGCCAACCAGCTTTTATAGAGTCCGCGTGCTTGACCAGTAATCTGCAACTCACTTTCCTTGCACAAAACCGTTTTACGACACATCACCAGTAAGTGTTTCACCAGCTATTGATCATGCTATAGTGATGGATGTGATTGGAAAAACCTCCAAAACATATACCTCAGCACCAGGGGCAGAAGATAAGATCTTGGAACTGAAAAAATTTAAGCCCGCTAATCGGTCATTTTGGGCTCATGTACCCGACCAATTATGGGAAGATTGGCATTGGCAACTTCGAAACCAGATCCAGACACACGCGCAACTTAGAAAACTCGGCCTCCAGCTCAGCCCAGAGGAAATTGAAGGCATTGCCCTCACTACACACAGGCTAAAATTCGGCTTTACGCCATACTTCGCATGCCTTATCGATTGGAATAACCCAACATGCCCACTTAGACGACAAGTTGTCCCTCTCAAACAGGAACTCAAAACAAGTCCTGGCGAAACATTAGACCCATGTGGCGAAGACAAAACCACCCCTGTACCCGGACTTATCCACCGGTATCCCGATCGGGTTTTGCTCATAGCAAATACCATTTGCGCTGGTTATTGCCGATTCTGTACCCGATCCCGATTGGTAAGCCATAGTACGTATTTTTGGAACCCACAAAGCTTTAACGAACAAATAAAGTACCTCCGATCCAATCGTGAGATCCGCGATGTGTTGATAAGCGGTGGGGATCCTTTACTCTTGTGTGACGAAAAACTCGCATTCATCCTTGAGTCAGTCCGGGCCATTCCTCACATAGAGATAATCCGCATTGGCACTCGGGCACCAATTTTTCTTCCCCAGCGAGTGACAGATGAGCTCATTAAAACACTGCGAAAATTCCATCCAATTTACATAAGCGTTCATGTTAACCACCCCACCGAATTGGCTGTTGAAGCCCGTACAGCGCTTGAAAAACTTGCAGATGCAGGCTTTCCATTGGGAAGCCAAACAGTGCTATTGCGTGGCATTAACGATGATCCTGCCATCCTAATTGCATTGTTTCAAAAGCTCCTTATTTGTCGCGTGAAACCTTATTACCTTTATCAGTGTGACCCTATTACTGGCACCGGCCATTTCCGTGTGCCTGTGCAAAAGGGGTTGCAAATCCTTAAATCCATCCAGGGGTTTACTACTGGGTACGCACTGCCACACTATGTAATCGATGCTCCACATGGAGGGGGGAAAATCCCACTTTCGCCCAACTACATCGTACGGATAACACAAACCAAGGTGATTATAAGAAACTACCGTGACCAAATTTGTGAATACCCCGCTGGTTAGATCGGTCACAGCAACACCACCACTAAATCCATGGCTGGATTTTGGATTTACAATCCCTCTCAGAGAATATCAGCCGAAATCCCACTCTCAGTGAGATAGCAAGGACCAGGCTAATAATGCCGAGAATTCAGAATGCATAGCTCACAGGTGTGGAAGTGGAAGCTCAGCCAAAATTCCATTTTATTGAAAGCTCACATCCTAGGAACACCCCATGCTTAAATGAAAGTAGTTACGCCTGAAATTTAGACTTAGCTCCGGTTTTATATCCCTCACCCCCTTACAAACACCGCACCTAAAATCGCATCCATTTAGTGCAATTCGCACACGGTCCCAACAATCCCTCACAACCCCTCGTTCACCTTAAAACGGTAGTCACTTAACCCTTTGCCGTTAAAAAGGCTGCACGCTCACTAAAAACACCGGAATTCGATAATAGGAAATCTCAATGAATTAGATAAGCAATTGTCACAAATCACCAACTTCCTTCCTGTGACACGTTAGTTAAGGACACCGCTGTCTCCCCAATGTGCTGGGAACTAAACTTATCAGTGCTGACTTCTTCCCCAGGTACTGGAGGCCAAAAGGGCGCTTCTCTGACTATCCGACGCCACGCTTGCCGTTGATCGGGAGCCAAGGATTGCCATTTTTCCGCATTCTTTAAAAATTCAATCCGTTCCTCTGGTGACATTTCAGCAAGCACCGAGAAAGCACTCAAACAACGTGCACGTTCCCGTAAAGGCAGCTTGTGGAATTGTTCTAGGGCTTTTTCAACTTGCATTCGTTCCGTTTTAGACAACGACTTCAATAATTGTTCCCTCTCCCTTGAGTTTAAAGTAAAGAACGTAGACAGACGATTTATCGCCTCCTGAAGCTCCGTTTTACTTGGCTGGCTTTCCGAATCACTTTTTTGTTGTAAGGGGGTGGGCACAAATTCCACTTGAATCAGCCCTTGTAACCGCCGGACATCCTGGGACAATTCATCCTTCACGGGTGGTGGCAAAATATCCCAGATGGTTAGCCGCTCCTCAAGCATCTTGCGCATTTCCGGCGGAACCACTTCCAGCTTGGCCAAGCGGTTAGTAACGTCCAGATTAACTAGCTGCAAGAAATACCACTGAAGCTCAGTAACTCGCAACTTCAACTCACGTTCGGTCGGGCTTAAATTCCGATACTCCTTAATCTTTTCGAGTAACCGCGTTTGTACCTCAGGTGGTTTGTTACTGAGCAGTTCTTTCAATTCTTCTGGTGAAGCCTCCAGCATCAGCCGGAAAAAATGCACCGGCGACTTAAATTCACTCGTTTTATCGAGCTTATTACCAAGGCTTGTGCTTATATGTGGGGATTTTGACTCGCTTTGCGAGACAACCCCTTCAAAGCCACTTATAAACGCTGCAAATACACACGTCACAATTAAACTTGCAAAAATCAGCTTGTTTCTTCCGCACCTGTTCATTGAAGTAACTGCAACAATTCGTAGTCAGGTTCTGGCAACGTCCTAACACTCCCCAGTTTAAGTATGACATCATAGTCAGCCAAAGTATCGATGGATATCCGTTTTGCAGTTTCACATACCACTGCGATTGCTCCGTTATACCCCCCGGGTGTAGGTCGATGCCCAAACCATAAAAATAGCCCTATCCCTATTATCAACAGAGCGAGTCCGAATCCTAAGCGCCACGCCCTGATTAAATCAAAATCTATAGCAAATCCTTTTAACCGCCTTGTGGTGTCTTGAGTTTGAATTTCCGTAGCCGAGGCCACAACCCGCTCGGTAAATCCCTTCCGCGGTTCTAAGGGTGGCATTGACCGAAACGCACTGGCCAATTGATATTCAAACTCCCAATCTGGCCGAGCCCGTGGATTCGCTTGTAAATACAAATCCAACTCGACGTTCTCTTCAGGCGTCAACTCTCGCTGCCAAACGGCTTCTCGTAGCCTTTGTATACGTTCTTCCATTTTCATTTTTTTAAACCCCATGAACGACTAAAAGTTGCCATTGCGTTAACCATATCTTAGGTATCGTTTTAGCACCTCGCGCAAATAGAGCCGCGCCCTGTGAATGATAGATTTGGTGGCCTGGACCGAACACCCTAACACACAAGCAATCTCTTCATAACTTAGTCCCTGCTGACTGAATAAAATTATAGCTGTACGCTGATTTTCAGGAAGTTGGCTAAGCGCCTTTTCTAACATTTGAAAAAACTCCGCTTTTAAAACCTCGCTATCAGGCATTGCAGGGCGGGGATCAGGCAGCTGGACCTCAATTTCCCTTGCTGGGCCACCATGCAAATCTTCTATATAGTCAGCTGCGTGTCGTTTCCGCCTTCTCAATTCGTTAAGGCACAAATGCCTGGCTATTGTAAAAAGCCAAGTAGTGAATTTTGCAGTGGGTTTATACCTTCGAGCTGATCTAAAAATCTGCAAAAACACCATTTGTGCAAGGTCCTCTGCCTCAGTTTCATCCCCCACCATCCGAACTAGGTACGTGTATACAGCCGCCTTGTGTCTCTCAACTAACTGCGCAAAAGCCGTTAAATCACCCCGCCGAACGCGGCGCATCAATTCCACATCATCAATCCATGGGCTTTCCCTTTCAGACTCGTGAGTCATTTGAATCTTTCACATTACCATCCTTATTCCAATCTTCAACCATGCCACCCAAGGGAAAAACGGGAGTCTTCAATTCAGTTCTTGGACGTAACTGAAATCTTTGATGCATCCGATGCCTGGCAATGGACCAGGCAAGGCTAACCCCATGTACCAGTGCCAGAACAAGCAAAATAACACCCGTCATCCTCGCGAGTCTCAACATGGCAAGCTCGCTCAATGATTTATGCCTGATGGAGACAAGCCAACTCAGAAAGGCATACCACAGTTGAGTTCCTAATCCTACACCGGCTATGCACGCTACTATTGTGAATCTATGCTCGGGGTCGACCCAACCACGACCCCAAAAATTGGTAGCTACCACCACCCAGAATACCAACAGCGCAGGGTTAGCCAATACCCGAATAACCCCTATGCCAAAAGCACTATGTGGGGTCCACCGCGTCTCAACCCGATTGCGCCATTTTTTATCAAGCGCGCAATCCGTCTTACCTAACTCCACTGCATTCAGGATCGACTTAAGCCCCAGAAATCGAACCCCCAAATAAATTAAAAATACGAAGCTGCACAGTTCTAAGAACGACATCACAAATGGATCCACAACAAATGACGCTAATCCGGTAAACGCAATTCCGACGTAAACTAGTTCCATCAGCGTGGCTCCAAACCCGATGACTAACCCCTTTAAAAAGCCACTACGTCCCGCCTCATTTATGATTGTAAGATTGATCGGGCCAACTGGAAGCGCCAGGATAAATCCGCTCGTGACACCGATAACGAAGGCAAGTTCAACTGGGGACAAAGGGAAATGCATTGATCATTACTTCCTTTTGCCTCGCACATCTATTAACGGCACAGCTGTTTCCTACTACTTTGCCATCCTTTACTAATTCTTTCGGCGCTAGTCCTGGTCGGCTTCATCCTCTTCTTCTATTTCACGTCTCAGCTGTTTCGAAAGGTATGGCCTTACAAATCCGTAAAGCAAGTATGCAGTGAAAATCAGGGGCAACACAAATACCAAAAGCTTCTTCTGGATTATGAGGACCGCACCCACAAACAAAGCCACTATCAACAACTTAGTAAAAGTGCTGGTAGCCTTAAGGTCAAGGGATTTAAAGCTCGGGTAATGCACGTTGCTGACCATCATGACAGAAAGAAATATCAACAGCACCGGCAAAATATACCGCCATTTTCCCATGACAAACTCACGTTCGTCCCACCATATTAACAACAGGGTCAAAGACGCTATTAGTCCAGCGGCCGCCGGAATAGGAAAACCAATAAAATCTTTAGCCCCCCGAGGATCGCCCATTGCAGCCAAACAATTGAACCTAGCTAACCTAAATGCTCCACAAAGCAAGTAAATTGAGGCAATGAACCAGCCTATCTCTGGATGTTGCATAAACACATCCTTTAACACCACCCGATGGACAAGAAATGCCGGTGCAACCCCAAATGAAATCAAGTCAGCTAACGAATCCAATTCGCGGCCAAAAGCACTGTCCGTTCCAACCATGCGCGCCACCCGGCCGTCTAGAATATCAAAAATGCATGCTAACAAAATAAAAGCTAGTGCCACTTTGATCTCGTAATATCCCATAGCTACCATTTCAGGAGGCATATCTGGGCCGATCCGTGCTTCAACGATCTTAGTCAACGCCACAAACCCACAAAACAAATTGCACGCCGTAAGGATATTCGGCACCAGATATATCTTTACGTTCCCGCCAGAGACAAGGGCCTTTTTTAATGGTCCATCGCCTTGCATATGACGGCATTTATATTCTAGCTAAAATCGTTTGACTGCCAGCTACCCGCTCGCCCAACTTCACACACAATTCCACCCTTGGTGGTAAATATATGTCTACCCTCGAACCAAACTGAATCAGACTGATTGTTTGCCCCTTTGACAAAGTATCGCCTACCTCTATGAACGGGGTAACCCGACGCGCTATTGCACCAGCAATTAAACGGATTCCAATTCTACACCCAGGAAAATCAGCCGACTCTATTCCAATCAACACATTCTCGTTTACATTCGCAGACTCACGCCTAAGCGCGTTGAGGAATTTGCCCGGGGTATGCTTCACCAGCAAAACCTTCCCCGCAATCGGCGCTTTTTGCACATGCACATCAAACACAGATAAAAAAATCGATACTCTCTTACATTTTCCACCCACTACCTCAGGTTCCTCCACCTCATCTATCGCATCTACGGTTCCATAGGCGGGACAAAGCACATCATGCGGATCAGACTGAATTACATTACGGGGGTTCCGATAAAAAAACCCAAAAAACCCAACCCCAATTATCCACACCAACACAAGCCAGCTCAAACAGCCAGTCCCACATCCAAAAACCCGGTTCAATATCCACCCTACAACTGCCACTAATACCATCCCAGCTGTCCAAAGCAGCATCGTCTTTGCAGCCGCACTGAACACTAAGTCTATATTTTTTGAATTTGCCATTGCACAACATGACTGATTATGACGCAAACACACGCCAACGCAATTCAAACATCTCCGGCAAGCTCTCACCAATTGCACTGTAATGCAAGACTTCCAAGCCTTTGAAATGCTAAATGACACGAGCACAGTTGCCTTAAACAACTTAATGACAAAAAGCTTAGTTATGAATTTGGATGAATTCGAAGCACGCCTATGTCATTCCAATAAAAATCAAACCCCGACCACTTGCTAGGAAATAAAGATCGATAAGCCTTCCTACCCAAAAGCCGCATACATTCAGTTTAAAACTTCGAATCGAGGTGCTCTCCTCAAGATTTCCATCTCCTGCCAACACATAAACTTAAATGTTCAATATAGAACAGACCGTATTTTTAAGCCTAATCCCTGCTTCCATGCCGGCTTAATAGGTACGCCTCCCCTACAATTTCTTTCATTCCAAAAGCCCAGTTTATAATTTCCCGGTTAACCATAGGTGACGCTGATTCATCTTCGTTCTTGCAGGTCTCAGGCTAACGATTAGTCCATTTACGCGCACTCTAACATTTGACTTTGCGTTCAGAAAGCCTTCCTCAGAAGCATCAGCTGGACTTTGAGCGTAATCCTTGCAATTCCACTCATTATCCTTCGTAGATCATGATTGAACTGCGCTGCCTTTTGCGGTCCTTCGTAACCCAGCGCAGTCGCAAGGTCTTCCACAATGCTACTTTCTATTGAATCCCTCTCCGGTAGTGCAAATCGGTGCAAATGTTCTCTAACCCGGACAAGAAAAATGTATGCACGGAGCAACCACTTTAATTCATCCCACGTCAAAAGCTTTTTATCGGCCAATACCCCAATGTCCCAACTACCAAACATGACATAATTGCTCCAAAGCAAATCCCAAAAATCCAACATTCCGCCAATCCCACGTTTTACGTTTACCCCAAGGATGGGCGTAACTGTATTTAAAGACTTGATGCGAGCCCGCCGATCCTCGATTCGAGTCCGTAAATACTGATCCCTCATTTCCTTTACGCATTGACTCCAAAATTTATCCTCAAACGCTAAAAACGTATCAATGTTACCCGCTATCACCCGTGCTTCCAACAAAGCGGAGAAAAATTCCGGCTCAAGTCTTGCAAGCCTTAAAGCCTCCTCTATTCCGATCAACGCAGGACTTGCCAACCATTTAAAGCCTCGAAACTTACGCCGTAATCCATCCAGCAAACGCGCCAAAATGGCTAGCCGGTCCGACCCGGTTATAGAACCTGCGTAAATCACTCTCACATCAACGTCACTCTTTGGGTATATTTCACCCCGTGCTAGTCCTCCTGAAGCTACCAATACCGGCCTGAATTCCTGCACTGCCCGAAAATGCAACGGGGTCACCGACGCCCACACAACGCACAACACTTTTTCCACGTGCCTTGCGCGTTCCCATACCCTATGCAACTCTTTGAACGCGTAAGCATCTGAATGTAGCCACTTAGTTATAATGGACTCAATCAAGTACACCTAAATCACTTGCATTTTATTATACACGCACCTGTACAACCACCACCCCCTATCAAACCTGACAAGCCACAGCCCATTTAGTTTTTGGACCCTGTCACTTAATGCATTAAAACCGATGCGCCAAAATGGGTTTTACCCAAGTCAACCTTATACCAACCAGCTTAAAAGGTGTCGCCCTACGGTAAAAAACAAACCGTCCGCAGTTGGGTCTTAATTAGATTTTTTTGGGAAGAGCTTTCATTTCTCCCCTTGGCAAAATCGCCGAAGTCCAATACCGCCTCGCATTATTAGAAAACAGACTTGCAATTTTCCAGAGCCGCGATTAAGAAGAATTTTAAAGCCAGTTTAGCTCAGCGGTAGAGCAGCGGTTTTGTAAACCGCCGGTCGTCGGTTCGAATCCGACAGCTGGCTCCATTTTTTTATCCCAACCACCTTAAAAAATGGCGTAGAAATATCACACTTAAACAACAAATCATTCCACCTGCCACTCATACACACCGGCCGAGTATCCCTGAAGCAACTGAATCTCCAGACGTACAGCAATTGTAGTAACAGGTTTAAACCGGACTTCCACCCCGAGATCTTTTTCTATCCGGTAGGGGTCTAAAGCCTCGACCGGTTTCCACTGCTCGCCTTCTTTATAAAGGATTTGCCACCAAGCTGGTAGTCTACACTCGCCAATTCCCGTGTCGTCAAACCACCACACACGCGTTTTGCGTAAAGTAACCGGTTGCGGGAATTCATAAATAATCCACTCTTTTGTTCCCTTTCGGGGCCAAAAATCAAAGTTAGCCACCGATCCTATTGGGGCATTTTCTGGAGTTTCCTGATCGTTAATGGGATCGAGGCTCATCCCACCTCTGGCAAACGAAACGCTCACTTTGGCCTTATTTGCCAGGGTTGGACGCAGTTTTGGCCTCGCAAAAATTGGATCCTTTGCAACCCAAACAGCCATTGGTGACCGATCTCGGTTTGCCCACCACGCATAAGGAATGGCTATTAGTTCCCCCGAGCGTACAAGCTTTTTACTGCCTGCGTCATCATAAACAGCGCGGAACGCTCCTTGCACTTTTAACAATGGTACCTTGGCAAAGAAATCCGGCCTATATTCCGTACTAATCCTAGCGCAATCAGGCAACACAATATCAAACACGTATCCATCGTTATCCAATCCTTCAAATGCGTAAACTACTGGTCCTCGCATCAAAGCCACCTGCCTGCGCGTAGCAACTATGTGAGGATTACCTAAGACCCGGCGAGGTACCATAGGAAAATGAATCCAAATTATGTCCCCAGGCTCCCATCGCCTGGTGATACTCAAATAACCATCGTTACTCCTGACAGCACCACAGTGCGCACCGTTCACCGTGACTTTCCAGTTAGTTCGAAGACGGTCTCCGTAGTAATACAAATCACTCGGCAAAGGTTTACCTTCTACCCAACATGGCACCCGGATGCTTAGTGTAAATTCTGCTGTCCGCTCCGGATAAACTAATAACGCAATGTCTCCACTCCAAGGGTAGTCAGTTTTTTGGATCAACTTTATCTTCTGCCCCGAAACGTGCACATTCGCCTCCGACTGGGCAAATAGGTTCACATACACTCTATTGCTGGCAACTGCATACACATACCCGCCCAACGAAGCTAGCAGACGCATAATGTTCGGTGGACAGCAAGCGCAACCGAACCAAGGTGCACGACCAGCGTGACCATGATTAAAACGGGATTTTCCATCGTATTCCAACGGATTAGGATAGAAAAACCGGTCGCCGGACAATGACACACCACTAAGCGCCCCGTTATATAATGTGCGTTCAAACGCATCCATATACTTCGCGTCCCCCGTCATGAGAAACATCCTATGATTCCAAAAAAGGAATGCCACAGCCGCGCATGTCTCATTGTAACATCGATGCGGCAACTCATAATTATCTCCGTATGCTTCCCCCGCCGCGCGAGCACCACACCCACCCGTCAGATGCAACTTACAACTAACCACGTTCTGCCAGATCCGCGTGATTGCATCAAAGTACCGAGGATCACCGGTTAATGCGGCCACGTCCGCCATGCCGCAATACATATAATTGGCTCGCACCGCGTGACCGACGGCTTCCGTCTGTTCTAGTACCGGCTTGTGGTCCTGGGAGTATGGATTGTTCCTGTAACCCCGCACGTCCAAAAAGAACTTCGCGAGACGTAACCAACGATCATCGTGACTCACACGATACAATTTCACTAACCCCATCTCAACCACTTGATGTCCAGGTGCAATTTTCCGCTTCCCGTCACCAAAGTCCCGCCACAACAATTCAGCAGCTTTTACGCAAACATCTAACAAAGACCGACTCCCTGTGGCTTGATAATGTGCCACACCCGCCTCAAACAAATGACCAAGGTTATATAGCTCGTGACTCAATTCGGGATCTTTCTCCCATCGTTCGTGGCCGATCCAAGGATGTCCCGGCGAATCTGGGTGCATTGTTCGAAACGTGTACAGGTAGCCGTCTGGCTCTTGAGCTGCGGCCACACGAGCAATTATCTCTTCCAATGTCTGCGCCAAACGAGGATCGTACTGCAGACTTAGACAATAAGACGCACCCTCAATAACTTTATACACATCCGAGTCATCAAACGGGTATTCAGTAGGTGGTTTGACCTGGTAGTTGGTTTCACCAGCGCGTCTGCGGCGCATAACCTCGGCAGCCAGATCAAAGTTGCGTAACCTGCCCGATGTCTCAAGCTGCTTCATTGCGAATGGCAAAGTAACCAGTAAATTCGTCATTTGCCGTTCGTACAGTACCCCACCAGTAAACCGAACCTCTGTGAAAGGCACAGGTGAGATTGGATAATCCGACGCTATTCCTATTGCAGCTGACAATACCAACCAACCTAACACCCACAACATAAGGCCAAACTACTCCCACGCCGCCGCTCGAATCAAGCCTGGACACGCCAGCAAATACCGTATTTTGCAGTAAAAGACACCCTTCATTACTAATTGAGCAAAAAACGCAAAGCAAATACAATAGGCATACGTGAACCAATTCAGCAAAATCCTCACAATAGATCAGCTGCCACAGTGGCGAGAGGACCTCAAGCAGCAAAATAAAATTTTGGTCGTTACCAATGGCTGCTTCGACATTATACATGCAGGTCACATTAATTACCTGAGACAGGCACGCACCTTAGGGGATGTGCTACTTGTAGGAGTAAACAGTGACGAGTCCATTCGCAAAATAAAAGGTCCTGACCGCCCAATCTTTTGCCTTGAAGATCGGCTAACCATTCTTTCCGAGCTGAAGTGTATAGATGCCTTGGTGGTATTTGAAGAAACTACAGCCGAACGTCTCCTGGAATCTGCACGCCCCGACATATATGTAAAGGGGGGAGACTACACCCTGGACAAACTCAACCCCAAAGAAAAAGGAATACTCGAAAGACTCGGGACCAAAATTGTGATCCTTCCTTTAACCCCAGGCAGATCTACTACAGCAATCGCAAAAAAGATCGCTTCCCTTTAAATGAAGCGTACCCCCTCGCAAATAAGCACCTTAAGAAAGCTGCCTTCCCTGACAGCTACAAAAGGTTTATCTTAAAGTGCTGTGGCTAAATATCGCCATTTCGCATTTGTGCTCGGAATCGCCGCAATCATCTTATTCGGGTGGCTAACAGCCAAATTCATCAATAAAAAGGCCTTTCCAATTCATTCTGGGCCCCTAACCCATCCAAATCCTTCAGTTACCCAGCGCACGAGTCCCGTTGCTTACGAAACCAATACGAAGACCAATTTATCCGAAGCCTTCTCGCTGGTTCCAACTCTGACTTCAAAGCTCCATGGATGGGTCATAATCGATGATGGGAAAGACACTAATTTCCTCCGTTTGCTAGCACTAAACCCGCACCATTACGAAAAAATGGCTGAGGAAAACAGTTCGGTTATTAGGCGGCAACTTGTGTATAGAAACATACCTACCCAATCTATTTTCCAAAAAGCCAAATTAACCGGGGAACCAATCACAGAGCTCGTTTTGCCAGGGCTCGATGGCCAAGAATTCCTTATTGAACCCATCAAGGTTGAACTAGCACACGATGCGTCTAAAGGTGAACTCACCGCTCGAATCAAAGGCAGACCTAATTCTGTCGTCAGCCTGGCGTTCATCAATAACCGCGAAGCCTTTGTAATCATTGACTATGATTGGGGACTCTACTTAGTAGGGGATCCACGCCATCCAGGCGAACTTATTGTTAAACAGGTCGATCCCACCACACATGGCCGCCCCGATCTGTTGTGGCCACAAGACTTCATCAAGCGTGAAAATCAAAAGATTTCGCCTCAAGAGTGACACCTCACCCCATCATATTCTACTTTTAAAAAAACAATTAACCCCCTATAAATAACCCGGGGCTCATCCTAACCTTTCCTATTTCCCAAATCTTGAAGTCAACGTTGGTCTCTTAGGCTGGCACTCGTATCAAAGTACAGAGCCATCCTTTCATTTCCCAGAAAACCACCCATTGGACCAAACACCCTTCTTCGCCCTTTCATACGCCATAAAATGTTGAGGATTAGCCTTACGCTTTCTCCCAAATGAACCTCAATTTGAGCGGCCCCATGTAGCAAATCTCTTCTCACTTACTCGTTGAATTCAAGATGCCGTAAGACTGCTTCACCCCGAAAACAATTCGTATTTCGGAACCACTGACCTTCGGACTCAGTCTAGCGGTTAATGCTGACACCAAACCCACACTCCATTAGCTCTTTGACTGCTTAACTGGGATAGCATCTGTTACGGGAACCGCCGTTAAATCGACAGCCGTTCAGGGATGCATCCCCCCTAAAGTGTGCAAATCACAATACTCACACTGCCTTGCGGTCAAAAACCTGTACGTAGACAGCACAAAACCACCTTTAAAACCAAATGGAACAATTGCTGAAACCGTTTCTGATGAAATTGAAACGGCTTCGTCCGCAGAAATCTTGCTCAACCCTTTCCGAAAATGGGCTTTGCCAGGCTAAACTTAGCCCTCCCTCATGCCGAAATAAAAAGTGGGAGGTGGGATAATGACAGGCTTGCGATGGAGCAAAAACTCCATACGCAGCCGATCAGGCAAAAAGCGAGGGTGGGGACCCGTTTGTGCCTTGATCGCCCTGCGAAACAAGGCAGGTTACACCCCGAGGGAAGGGGTGTACCCGGCAATTAATGACACCACCCCATCGGAAAACCCATCTCCTGCTAAACCCTCGTGCCTGAGTCTATCCCTACTCCTTAAATCACTGGCTGTTTTCTTAGCTTTCACACTTTTTACGTCTTACCACTTACATGCCCAGGTTGTAGAAATCGACGTAGCATGCGCGTACTCCCCCACCGCGGTTGCGCGGGCAGGAGGCGAAGAAAACTTACAGTTGCAATTTGCGACAGCACTTCTTACCGCTAACAGCATCTATGAAAATAGTCGGACAGAGGTCAGATTTCGCGTGTGTGGATTTTATAAATCCTCGCTCGACCCAATCGACCTTAATTCAGCGGATGTACTAGATCTGCTCAGCTGGTATTCTGGATTCAATGATGTGCGAACCTTTGCAGCTAGCAATGGGGCAGACTTAGTTGCTTATATTGCAAAAACCACGGGTTACTCCGCTGTTGCGGAATTGCCAGGCCAATACTCCGTTTATTCAGATCAAGCGATTTGGTACACCGTACTTGCGCACGAACTTGCTCACAACTTCGGTGCCACCCACGAGGATGGTCTCCAATTCACCGGAACAAACGGTCTCCAATACACGACAGTAATGTTAATGGGTTACTGCGGAGGAACTACGATTCCGTACTTTACAAGCTCAAATCTCCAGTTTATGGGCATAACCCTTCTCGGTAACACCAAAAGCAATTGTGGAATGGGTAGCCTTGTAAACGGCGGCGAAAATGCACGAAAAATCGCCATCACTGCCCAATCTGTCTATGCTCGGCGAAACCGAGCATTACCGCCTCCCCCCATCGCCAATGGTTTAACTTATCGATGGTCGTTCAATTGCACTTTAGGACCGTTAGCACCAGGGACAATAACACTCGATTCCGTTTCGGGGGTCCCCGCAATAATTCGCGGCCAAGGCGCAGTAGCTACGGGACGAGGGCTATACCTACCAGGTTTTTCAACAGGCAATGTTGCAGGGGACAGCATATCTGCGTATCTGGACTTGCCTAACAAAATCATCTCAGCATTCTCCAACCTGACCATCGAAATCTGGGTCAACCCAGTAACTGCGAGGCCGGGTCAACGACTCTTTAGTTTTGGTAGAACTACAGAACTTGGAAATGCAGAGCCTGGCGAGTGGGTCTCCTCCAGCGAAGCCCCCGCCCCAGGGTTAACCACCCCTGCACAAGAAATCGCCCTTTGCCTAAGCACAAACACCGATCTTTCTCGGATCACCTTCTCCGTCACCCACTCAAACGTAACCAGGAATCTTAATATGCTCTGCGATACTCCAAAAGGCCAAACATACCAATACGTTGTCACCTACGAAGCTGGGGTTGGACAATGGGCTAATAATGGAGGTAGATTTACCATTTACCGAAATGGGACACCACTCGGATACCTCGACGTCGATTTCAAACTGCAGGATATCCAGGACGTGAACAATTGGATTGGCCGAGCCCAAGCTTCATCGAACTACAACGCAGCAATCGAAGTAGAAGAAATCCGTATTTATAACCGCGCTATTTCACCCGCTGAAGTCCTTTCGAGCTGGCTAGCTGGTCCAGATGCGCTCCAACCTACCACACCCTATACATCCAGCGAGCTAATAGCAGATCTCAGGGCAGCTGACTTTAATGGATTACTATGGTCAAACCGAACTGGAAAAGGTGATTTTATCCCGACTGGTAAACCTGTGCTTGTGCTAAACGTTTCAAACACGGGCATCCCTGGGATCTACTTTAATGGCTCCTCTGACGGCTTTGTCGGACCCATACCACCCACCTCGCTCCTCGGCGATGCTCCCCGTACCATCGAAGTGTGGGTTTATAACCCTAATTTAAACACTGAAGAAACCCTTGTCTCCTGGGGGGAACGCAAAAGCCTAAGGTTTAACTGCGCGTTTAATTTTGGGTCCAGCACATCATGCGGAGCCGCTACGCACGGAGGCGACGACGTTGCCTGGGGAGGCACACCACCCAAAGCAGGCTCTTGGCAATACCTCGTCTATATCTACTCCAATCAATGGGTCAGAATCTACGTGGATGGGATCCTTAGATGGCAGTGGAAACTTAATGGCCCGCTTAGTACCACCAACAAACCAATCAACATCGGATGCCAGAGAAATTCCAATGGCACATTATCCCAATTCTTTTCTGGGTTCATAAACTCCATCCGCATTCATGCAGGTGTCTTAACACCGGAACAAATAGCCGGCAACTTCTTAGCTGGCCCCATTAGGAACACCCCGACTATTCAAACAACGCTTAACCCCACTCCTTTGATAAGTGCAGTGGCGGGTATACCAATCCGGATCCAACCCGGTTATACCTTGCCGGCTTGGGTTACCAACAGTATCTCGTACACCTTGCTAAATGCTCCACAAGGGGTGTCAATCGATCCAGAAACCGGCTTAATTACATGGCACCCCACCATCGCCCAGGCAGGTTCAACATACTACTTTGCTGTATCGGCCATCACCACAAATGGAACGTCACTCAGCGCTACACAATGGCTGGCAGTAACGGTCTGCGCTCCACCACAGCCCAGAATTAATAGAATCAGCTTCGAAAATGGAATTGCCGCAATTGAAATAGATGCCATCCCAGGCATTAAATACACCATCCAAGCCTCACAAAATCTCACCCACTGGGAAGATATCCTGAGGATAACCCCAAACTCGACGCCGATCCGTGTTACCGATACAAACGCAGCCAAATATAACGTCCGATTCTACAGAATCTTGGTCGGCCCGTACAACCCTTAAACCCCGACAATCACTGGCTCAAGCAACGTCAACCGCTTAGAGCGGGTATTAAGCTCTGCTTTCGCTCCGAAAGGGATTGTGAGTTTATCAGGAACGTGACCAAATGGCAGCCCTACCACGATCGGAACGCGCAACTTACTAAACCGATCCTTCATCAGGAATGCCACATTTTCCAGGATCGCATCCTCATCCCCATTTGATGTGCACCCAGCAAATTTACCCCCAAGGATTCCCGCTACGCCCTCCAAAGAACCACTTTCAATTAACTGGGTAAACATGCGGTCCAACCGGTAAAGTGGCTCATTCACGTCTTCCACAAACAAAAGGTTCCCCCTCAAATCCGGAAACCACGGCGTTCCGATTAATCCACACAATACCGATAGGTTACCTCCTATTAACCTGCCTTGGGCACGTCCTGTCTGGACCACAATCAAGGATTCACCTCCTTGCATGGATTTACGCCAATTGAACAGTTCACCAGTGCACTGTCCAAATACCATTTTTAAAAAATGATCCACCGTGAACCTGGATATTTCAGGCCGACCAAAATCAGAACACACCATAGGCCCATGCAACGTAATTAACCTCGCTCTTTTCCATATCGCACACTGCAAAGCCGTTATGTCACTGTGCCCGACAAATATTTTGGGATGTTCGCGGAACAACGCGTAATCTATATGCTTAAGGATCCTAAATGTACCGTATCCGCCACGCGCACAAATGATAGCTTTTACTTGAGGGTTGTTTACCATTCCCGTTAGCTCCTGAACTCGCACGGAGTCCCTCCCCGCCAAATACCCATTTTTGGCAGTAGCATATGGAGCAAGCACTACGCGGAACCCTAGTTTTTCCAGATGTTGAATACCCATTTCCAAATCATCATGAGTTGGGGGGCTCGCTGGCATGACTACTCCTATTGCATCGCCACGCCTAAGCACAAAAGGTCTAATAACCCGCATCATATCCCTAAAAATCCAATTTCACATCCCTACGCGAACACTCGGCCTCACTCATTGTGAGGGATTTTAATTGTATGGCCGCCAATAAACTCGCGAATTAAAGCATCACCTGGAATTAATGAAAGATCATTTACCTGGTCACGAGTCAACCCATGAACCGACCCCAGCAATTCAGAAACTCGGCGATACCGAATTTGTGCATCTAGAAACGTGGGATATAATCTGATTTCCTCAGGGGTAGGCCAAAAACTATCTGGTCCTTCAAAGAAAGGCTTTAGTACGGGGAGTTCAAATGCCATCCCGCCATTGATAACATAATCAGCCAACCCCATTAACGGGATTATACTGTACAATTCACCGGCACGGACATAATGCCAATGCAAAATTGTAAGCAAGGGTTTGTGATTCCGATGCAAGGCGTCCCGTATAATGCGACGGAGCAATCGAACATCGGTAAACCGACAAATTCGCTTGGTGCTGCCATCGCCCTCATAAATTACATTCAAGTTTTCCACATAAACCCGGAACTGCATTGACGGATCGATCCCCTCAGTGATCGGTGGATACAACCCATGTAAGCAATCCAAAAGCAATATCTGGTCTTTTTGAAGCTGTACACGTTTGGTGGCAACCCGCCGCCCTTCTTTGAAACTATAGGTGGGTTTATCGATCGGTTGTCCATCCAAGAGCATTTTGAGATGTTGGTTGAGCAATTGGATATCCAGGGCCTCCGGGGTTTCGAAATTTCTGTCGTTAATCCAATCTGTAGGATGCTCAACCACCGACCAAAAATAATCGTCCAAATTCAACATCAAAAACCTTAACCCCTGTTTCTCTAATCGCTGTGTGAGTTTGACGGTTGTAGTTGTTTTGCCAGAAGAGCTCGGTCCAGTAATCCATAGCATCCGGATCTGGCCACCTTTATTCAAGCGGTCTATGACTTTTTGGGCAACCTGATCCAGCTCAGATTCGTACCGATCAATGCAATCACGTATCAAGTCCTTTATTTGCCCCTTTCTAACGATCTCATTCAGACCTTCCACAGTGTCACATCCACGAGCCCGATTCCACTCCAATACGCGGTTCATCAGCTGTATCGGGTACCCATTACCCATGAACTGATCAACAGTTATAGCACCTTCCCGCAACCAATGCCTGCCCCAACGATAGCACACATATGCGTCCGCGGTATTTTGAAACCCGTAACTGCGCAATACATGGATCACCAAGTCTTGGATCATTTCGATCGTGGGCGGAAAATTCGATATCAAATGCTGAGGTTCGGAATTCAAACAAACCACGACCACATCCGATAAAAACTCAGCAATCTTTTCATCCGAGCCAAACGCGTCGAATAGATGGTCATTTATGCCTGGCAAAAAATCTTCTTTCAATCCCCCAATCGACTTTGCCGCTCGTAAAATGGCTTGCTGAATCCGTGACTGGTCAAAGGTGACCAGCGCCCGGTTCCGTTTCTGGACTTTAATTATACGGTTCTCGACTGGCACAATGTCATATTACATGCTTTTGATAGTCTGACAATATAGCACCCCAAAACCGTTACCCATCAAAAAAACATTCACATTATGTTTGCGTTTAGCAGTAAACCTTTGTTGGTTGTGCAATTTACCCTAAAAGCAACAAAACAGCCAATCCTACAACCGTGGTGAGGATGGTAACGGGTATCCCAAACTTAGCATAATCCCAAAAGCCCACTTCCACATGCCCCCGCGCTGATTCAACCACAATGATGTTCGCCACAGAACCAAGTATGGTGAGATTTCCCGCGAACGTGGTGGCCATCGCCATCACTTTCCACATCAGCTCAGGATTCGCAAGATTTGGAACCCATTGCCCCGCCACCAGCACAAAGGGCACGTTAGAAAATATGTTAGAACCAAGCATACTGAACCATGTCAAGTTTATCGCTTGGACACGTTCATCATGCCCGAATATAGGCCGGATAAAGTCAAATGCCTGTGAAATGGCTCCGGTGCTATTTACCCCGCCCACAACGGCAAACAACCCTGCGAACAACACCAACAGATGCCAGTCAACCAATTTAAGCACGTGATGTGTATCTCGACGACCAAACAACATCACAATCGCACCCCCGGCCAAAGCCGTCCATGCAAGATTCAAACCTGCCATAAAACCTGTAAACACCAAAACTAAAACGGCCAATGCAAGGAAAACTAAGCGCCGATCCAACTGATATTCACGGGCCGGAGGGACTTTAATCTGGGCCCTCCGAAGTTTTCCCCTAAAACCAATAGCAAGCACCGCAAATTCAACCGTTAAACCCAAAACTGCAACTGGAGCCATTGAAATAAAAAGCGTGCAAACTTTATTCCCGACATTTGCCCAATAATCATGTTTTGGGGATTGCCTACCAAGGTGGCCACACTGCCCAAATTGGCACTCATCGCTAATGCCAATAAGTATGGAACCAAAGGTAAACCACCTCGTACCACAACCGCAATTACCACAGGAGTCAGCATGAAACAAATGGTGTCGTTTACCAATAAAGCTGATAAAACCCCACTAGCAATCACTAAATAAAACAAAAGACGGGTGGGCGTCCGTGCGAACCTAAGAATTGCGTCAGCCAACCAATCGAAAAATCCACCTAGCTGCAAATAAGCTGAAATCAAACTCATCCCTAACAATAATACTAAGGTGTCATAATTTATAGCGTGGTACACCTCCTCTGAGGTCATAACCCCAAAAAACACCATCATCGCAGTACCAAACACTGCAGCGGCCGGTCGGTTCAAAGGGATGACTTTGAGCCGACGCCCACTGATCAATACATAAGTAAAGGCAAAAATAAGTAATGCTACTATTTCGCGCTCCCGAGGCGTGAGGTGAAACATACGCGAATACAAAATGTTTTAAATTGTTTCAGCGATCCTTGCGAGGGAACAAAACCTCCAGTTGGCCAATTTGATGTCCTTGCGGCAATCCTCCCCATGCCGCCATAGCAAATTTGCTTGGAATCCCTTCCAATCTAAGCAGCTTATATATTCGCGCCGCGGCGTCAGGAATAAAAGGCCACAACAAAACGGCCAAAACCCGGCATACTTCAGCTAAATTGTATAGTACCTGATCAAGCCGAGCGGCTTGAGCTGGATCCTTGGCTAACTTGAACGGCATAGTGCGATCCACATACTGGTTGGCATGATCGACTAATTCCCAAATCTTAACCAAAGCGGCTTGGAGCTTGTTTTGCTCGAGTAATTGCCTGGTTTGCGTCACCACCTCATTTACAAATGGTGCCAATTCATCATGAGGATGTGGGACGCGCCCAGCCCTATATTTTTTTAGCATTGAGAGGGATCGGTTGACCAAATTACCTAGTCCATTCGCTAGTTCAGCGTGGTACCGGGCTGAAAAACTAGCATCGGTCCAATTTCCATCCGGTCCAATGTCAAGTTCCCGCACTACATAATATCTGAAAGCGTCAACCCCCCATTCACCAATCACTTCAACAGGGTCCACCACATTCCCCGTTGTTTTACTCATTTTTTGGCCGTCCTTTTGCCACCAACCATGAACTAGGATTTGAGAAGGCAACGGTATCCCAGCTGCTTTAAGCATTATTGGCCAGTACACTGCATGGAAACGCAAAATGTCCTTGCCAATCACATGGATATCTGCTGGCCAAAGTCGAATACCAGGGCAACAAGGTTGATCTACCGGTTTATAGTAACCTTTCAACGGCGCCGCCGCCTCATCATCGCCCAACGAAACTGGTACACTGTAGTAATTCGTCAATGCATCGAACCATACATACGTGACATACTCCGGATCAAAGGGGATCGTTATTCCCCAGGTAAGCCGGGACTTCGGACGACTAATGCAAAGATCTTCGAGACGTTCAGATTTCAAAAAACCAAGCACCTCGTTCAACCGGCTTTCCGGATGTACAAAATCTGGATGCGATTCAATGTACTTAATTAACCAATCCTGATACTTCGACAGACGAAAATACCAGTTGTCCTCAGATAGCTCGGTCACCTCACCCCAGCGCGGGTGCCATGTGCCATCTGGTTCACGATCCCGATCAGTCAAAAACGTTTCCTCCTTCCATGAATACCACCCCCGATACGGTGCTTTGTAAATGTCCCCTTGATCATACAACTTCTGTAAAAGCGCTTGAACAACAGCTTTATGACGCGGCTGAGTCGTGCGAATAAAATCATCGTTTGATATATTCAATAACCTCACAAATTTCCACCACTGTTCCGCCAACTCGTCACAAAATTGCTGAGGGTCCTTGCCTTCAGCTTGAGCAGCCTGTTGAACCTTTTGGCCGTGCTCATCCAGTCCAGTCAAAAAAAACACCTCCTGACCAAAACTTCGTCTCGCACGCGCTATTACATCTGTAATCACTTTTTCGTAAGCGTGGCCGAGATGTGGCTGCCCATTCACATAGTCTATCGCAGTAGTTATGTAAAACCGCTTACTCATTGTTTAGGTTGCATTTTGTGCACGAGTACCGGCTTTTTGCAATTCTACAAATTCCCCGCCCCATATACGAATTGCGGTGGAGACCCAGACATTGTGATCGCACCCACCCAAAAAGTTAGATGGCGATTGGGGCCCTTCCAACTCGGCTAGTTTGCTACCCCGAAACCTCAGCTTGTTTCCCAAAAGTCCCGTATTGCTAAACCCACCTGCAATCACTACAGTTTGGCTTCGGTAAATCCGGCTATGAGCGAGACTACGCACATCGAGAACGGGTTGCCACCTAGGAAAATCATAGAGGTGGCAAAAGAAGTTGGATTAGATCCAGAGGAAATCCTACTCCACGGCCATTATATAGCTAAAATTCCCGTATCCGAACTCCATAAGCGAGCTAATAAACCTGATGGAGTGCTAGTGTTGGTCACGGCTATGAACCCCACGCCCTTCGGCGAGGGCAAAACCTCCACTACCATTGGCTTGTCGGATGCACTCAGAAGGCTGGGGTATCGTACTATGTTTTGTCTTCGAGAACCATCTCTTGGCCCGTACTTTGGAATTAAAGGTGGGGGGACTGGCGGCGGCAAATCCCAAGTAGTCCCAGCCGAAGATATAAACCTACATTTCGTAGGCGATATGTACGCCGTAGAAAAAGCAAATAACCTCCTCTGTACTTTGGTAGATAACCACCTCCAACATGGTAACGAGCTTCGGATTGATCCCCGAAGAATCGTAATTAAACGCGTGATAGACTTAAACGACCGCTCGCTTCGCGACATTATTATAGGGCTTGGCGGGCCGCGACACGGCGTGCCACGACGCGATGGCTTTAACATCACCCCAGCCTCAGAGGTAATGGCTATCCTGTGTTTAGTGTCAAACTTCACCGAACTTGGAGAACGCCTTAGCAAAATCGTGGTTGGATACACTTACGAAGGACAACCAGTTCTAGCAGAACAGCTCCAGGCAGTAGGTGCAATGCAAGTACTTCTAAGGGATGCAATTCATCCAAACCTTGTTCAAACCTTAGAAGGAACCCCCGGCTTTGTGCACTGCGGCCCTTTTGCAAATATAGCACAAGGCACAAACTCAGCCGTGGCTACAAAATTGGCTCTGAAACTTTCAGAGTTTGTTGTAACAGAGGCTGGCTTTGGCACTGATCTTGGAGCTGAAAAGTTTTTTCACATTAAATGCCGTTTTACCGGTCTCAAACCAGCGGTGGCTGTGATAGTGGCCACTGTCAGAGCCATCAAACATCATGGTGGGTTTACCCCAGATGGCGGCCTCGGCAACCTTGCAAAACACATAGAAAACATAAGGTCTTTTGGCGTTGAACCAGTGGTAGCTATAAATAGGTTCGAAACAGACACCCCAGCCGAGCTGCGTCAGATAACCAAGTTCTGCGAAAAACTCGAGGTACCCGCCGTAGTAACCGAACATTATACTCGCGGAGGGGAAGGCGCCACCGACCTCGCCCGAACAGCAGTCGAAGTAGCTAAACGTAGACGAACAAAAAACTTGAAGTTCTTGTACAGATTAGATCAACCCTTACGGGAAAAAATTGAAATTATCGCAAAGCGCATCTACGGGGCTGACGGTGTAGATTTTGATCGTGGGGCACTTGAAGACCTGGAACTGATACAAAAACATGGCTACGACAAACTCGCAATTTGTGTAGCTAAAACCCCATTATCGCTTTCCGACAATCCTAAACTGGTTGGTAGGCCAAAAAACTTCCGAATAAGAGTCAACGAACTCAGGGTATCCGCCGGCGCCGGTTTCGTCGTGGCTATATGTGGGAATATCGTGACGATGCCTGGCCTACCTAAAGTCCCTGCCGCAGTAAAAATTAAGGTCCTACCTGATGGACGTGCAATCGGCTTACACTAAATCCACGGTAAAATAAAACTCCTAAGTCACGCAAACAGATCTAACTGCGTCGTAGGTTGAATCTGTCGTAACCGCTCGCGATCGCGTTCACGACGCAAAGATCTCCGGGTACCCTGGGGTGTAAGTTCGGTCTCTTCCAAATTCGCCAGGATTACTCGTGCCCGCGCAATAACATCCTGGGGTACCCCAGCCAAGCGAGCTACATGCAAACCATAACTTCGATCGGTAGCTCCCTCGATTATCTTATGCAGGAATATGATCCTGTCCTGCCATTCACGCACAGCTACATTGTAATTTCGCATCCGTGGAAGTTGCCCAGCAAGCTCAGTCAACTCATGATAATGGGTTGCAAACAATGTTTTGGCACCAACCCGATTATGCAGGTACTCCACTATACTCCACGCCAAAGCAATCCCGTCGAACGTGCTTGTACCTCGACCCACTTCATCAAGAACTATCAGACTCCTAGGTGTGGCGTTGTTTAAAATGTTTGCGGTCTCAGTCATCTCAACCATAAAGGTGCTTTGACCCCGTGCAAGATCATCACCCGCCCCTATCCTTGTAAATATGCGATCTACTAAGTCTATCCTAGCCTCCTTCGCGGGCACAAAACAACCTACATGAGCCATAAGGGTGATAAGTGCAACTTGCCGAATATAGGTGCTTTTACCGGCCATATTAGGCCCTGTAATCAGGGCGATTTGCGGCAGGCGCCTTAATTCCCCACCACCTTCTTCACTACTGGGCTTGACCCGCAATGGAGGGGATGTACTCGCAGCTAGCTCAGTGTCATTGGGCACAAAACGTTCCCCCACCATGCACTGTTCAAGCACTGGATGCCTACCGTCACGAATAATTATAAAGCCCTCATCTCCAATCTCCGGTTTGCAATAATCGTACAATCTCGCTACCTCAGCAAACGAAGCAAGAACATCTAAGGTTGCAAGCGCGTTGGCAGTCCGCTGCATCGAAGCCACCCGTGACAACACCTGCTCACGCACCTGCTGGAAAAGTTCATATTCCAGCTTCACACTTCTTTCTTCAGCACCCAAAATCTTCGACTCAATCTCTTTAAGTTCAGGAGTGATAAAACGCTCGGCACCCACCAGCGTCTGTTTACGAATGTAGTCAGGCGGTACTTTGTCCAGGTTTGCTTTGGTAACTTCAATGTAATATCCGAAAACCGCGTTGTACCTTACCTTAAGGGATTGAATCCCAGTTCGTTGGATTTCACGCTGCTGAAGTTGGGCTATCCATTCCCGATGGTTGCGCATCGCCGCCCGCAACTCATCAAGCTGAGGATCAAAGCCATCCTTTATAATTCCTCCTTCCTTCACAGTAGCAGGGGGGTCATCAACAATCGCGCGTTTGATTACATCGACCAACTCCGGTTGCTCTTCCAAATCTGAAATCAATTCCTTTAGCAAACCCGTTCTGACTTGCTGATCACTGGGAACTGCACTATCAACTAAAGTGTCGCCCCCAGTTACATTGCTGGCGTGGTTTACAAGCTCCGTCAAGGTCTGTTTTATTGCAGGGATTAGCTCCAGTGCTATACGTAATCTGACCAACTCGCGAGCTGTAGCATTACCTGCTGTGATCCTACTTAGTGTGCGTTCTAAATCCCGCACCTCCGTTAGTTGCTTACGGAACCGATCCAAAAACTGCGGGAACTGAGTAAATATTTCCACCGTTGCCAATCGGCGCACAATTTCATTCAAATTATTTAACGGCCTTACAAGCCACTGCCGCAGGCGCCTAGCACCCATTGGCGTAACAGTTCGGTTCAATACCCCATACAAACTCGCGTTCGGAGGCGCATCTTTACTTAGAGGCTCAAGCACCTCAAGATTCCTAATAGTAGAATGATCCAAAAACAGATACTGGCTTTGCTGATAAAACGAAATCCTAGTAACGTGTTGTAAGTCTCGTCGCAATTGCTGTGTCAAATAATGGATTATTGCACCGGCCGCTGAAATGGAAGCTTGGTGTCCTTTAAGGCCAAATCCATCGAGTGTAATCACTTTAAAATGATCGGATAGAACCTGCTCCGCAGTGCCCACATCAAACACCCAGCCGTCATACCCATTTAAAATCCAACGTGAATCAGTTGGGCTAAAAACCACATTGTGTGGTTGGTCTGCTGGCAATCGCTTGCCCCTAAGCAAGTCTACCAATGCCACATCCTCTGCTGGATAAATCACCTCAGCCGGACGCACTGCCATCAACTCAACCAACAGCCTATATTCGGAATCAGTCTCTGTAACCTTAAACTCACCCGTACTGAGGTCCAAATAAGCCAACCCATACATCTTCCCCACACTGCAGACGCCGGCTAAGTAATTATTTCGATCCGCTTCAAGTATCTGCTCGTCAATATGCGTGCCTGGGGACAAAATCTGAGTCACATCGCGTCGTACAAGTTTGCCGGGTCGTGGTTCTTCCAACTGATCACACAAAGCGACTCGGTACCCCGCTTTCAATAATCGATTTATGTAAGTGGCGGCAGAGTGAACTGGGATACCACACATAGGCACCCCATTCCGTTTCGTCAATACCAACCCCAAAACGCTCGACCCAATCTTCGCATCGTCGTAAAACAACTCATAAAAATCGCCCAGATGGAACAACAATAGGGTATTATCCGGCAGCTGATTTTTTATTTGCCGGTACTGAGCCATCATCGGCGTGAGTTGGGAGTGCTGAGAACCCGCCATGAGTTCTTAAATAATTAACCACGGCACCGGCACCCGAGGAAACAAATTTTTAAGTTTGCCGTTCTTGAACCCCACTCGCATGCAGAGAAGGCAGGCTTATATTGACGCCTTGCCTGGTAATAAACTAAACCTTAATGGCACGGACCGTAGGTACTGCCAACGACTCTCAATTTTCTCACCCCGCTAAAAAACCAAATCCCAACAGATACAAAAGTTTAATAAACCAAGGACAGAACCTAAGGAGCACAAACCGCAAGTACGAAGGCTGCCACAAGACTTGTTTGCATCTCAGCAACGATAATGAAGTGAGCAACCATCGTCTCGTAGATTATCAAAATCCCAACGCCATACTTGCTACTACCCCAAGCTCCTTCAAAAAGCGCTTCTCTGCTTCCTTGCGCAATAATCCCATCATCCATAACAAGTTTTCTCACAGATGCCGTTTAATCTCCGCAAGTAACTCATCGTATTCATCCACTGCTTTAAATTGCGGGTATTGTTTCCGGATCGCCTCTGGAGCGTGGAAAAGGATACCCACATCAGCTGTCATCAACATGGAAATGTCATTAAATGAATCCCCCACTGAAATCACTTTGTAATTAAGATCCTTGAGTGCTAAGACTGACTTCCGCTTTTGGTCAGGCAATCGCAATCGGTAGTCCACAATTCGGTCGTTCTCAACGACCAACGTATTGCAAAACAAGGTAGGCCAACCCAAGTGTTCAAGCAGCGGGCGAGCAAACTGCTCAAACGTGTCAGAAAGGATAATTACTTGCACTATTGACCGCAGCTTATCTAAAAACTCTTTTGCCCCTGGCAAAGGTTTAAGTGTGCTGATGACAGCCTGGATATCCGACAATTTAAGCCCGTGGTTGTCTAAAATCTTTATTCGCCCTCGCATCAGTTTGTCGTAATCGGGTTCGTCCCGGGTTGTTCTTCTCAATTCTTGAATGCCAGTTTTCTCTGCAACGGCTATCCAAATCTCAGGGGTCAAAACCCCTTCCAAATCAAGGGTGACTATACTTTGTAGCCTCTGACTCATAACAAATTCGAGTTTTGAAAAGTGAACAACAGCCAATGGTATGTGCTGCCCAGGATACTAAAACGTTAAATTGTCCTCAACTCCACGTGCTCACGCTTGCGGCCAATAAATCGCACCCACGATTTAAATCCAACTTCACGCGCTAGAGCTACTGCCCGGGGGAATTCCCAGCCCACTTCCCCTGGGGCATGGGCATCCGATCCAAAGGTTATCGGAGTTCCCAATTTAACCATTTCTTGCAACAACTCCATCGACGGGTATATCTCCCGGCAATCCTTCCGCAATCCCGAGGTATTAATTTCAATTGCAATCCCTGCATTAGCCGCCACCCTAAAAAAATCTGCAAATAACAGACCTACATTCGTTTTGGGCCGATGACCGAACTTTTTGGGCAAATCTAAATGGCCAATCACATCAAAAAATCCAGACTGCACTGCTTTAATCAATAGTTCCACATACTGCCGCCACACAGAATCAACTTCAACCTCGTTCCATCTTTGTATCTTGCGGGAGTTATCGAAATCCCAATCCCCCAAATAGTGAACCGATCCAATGATATAGTCCCATTCATACGTCTTGATCAGCCGCTCAGTCCACCATTCGTACCCGGGAATATAATCCACTTCCAACCCAAGCCTGATTTCCAACCCAGTATGCCGGGCTCGAAGTCCCTCAATTAACCGAATGTACTCCTCCAATTGCGATTTACTCATCCGCCAATCATCAAAATCCTCCCTGGGCATAGGAGCATGATCCGCAAACCCAATTTCACTCACCCCAATTACTTTTGCCTGCACCACATACTCATTTGGGTCGCCCACCGCATGATTACACAAGAACGTATGAACATGATAATCAGCCGGTAACTGCATCGCCAAAAATTACGCCGGAAATCGTTAATATTGAAGCTAAAACCGTCAATCAACAGCCCAGAAACTGTCATTTACCAACCCCAGCTATCCCAAGATTGTTGAGAAGAACATGAGTTGGGAATGCTGTAAACCCTATGGGTAAATTTTCCAAGAACCCTGCTTATTCAATTGGCGGTACTCCTGGAGCTTCGCTACTTCCAAAACCCCTCAACGTATAAGCGCCAATATTGCACGGTACGCTGCATCCGTTGTAAATTAAAACAAACACACGATGCCAGTTAAATGAACCCTGATATTACAGAATTGCTAAGGTCCTGGCCGTACGATCCAGACAACGAGGTGCGGATAATTTCTGCTAACGATGGCCGGGAGGTAATCCAAGTACGCACACCCCTCGGCATCGAACAAATGGAATTACACGGTAGACCCGACGGCTTACGGCCAATGGGTATGGAATCGTTTTTCGATTACTACTTAAGTCAGCTGGAGAAAGCCAAAAAAGAAGGCCGTGAGTCCGAGTTCGAACTCAACCATGCGCAATGTATCGAGCTTTTTAATGAAGCTACCCTCTACTACCTTCGGTACCTGAGATTATTCCAACTTCAACGATGGGAATTAACTATCCGGGATACAAACCGAAACCTGCGCGTCTTCGATTTCGTTAAGGAATATGCCTCTGAGGAAACCGACAAGTGGTATCTAGAGAAATGGCGTCCCTATATCCTGCGCATAAATGGAGTCGCACGCGCAATGCTCCTGCTTGAAAGCGGCGATCCTTACGCCGCCATTAATATCGTGCAGGATACCATCAACAAAATACGAAGCCTCCCACCTTTAGAAGACGAAACATTCCAGTTTGAATACGCCCGATCACTAAAGGCCTTAGAAGAACTCTTGTCTCATCTCCGCAACACGTTTGGTAAATCAGAGCTAGAACGCCTCGAAGAAGAATTGCGCTGGGCAATTGAAGAACAAGCCTTTGAACGAGCAGCGGAGCTTAGAGACCGTATCCGAGCTCTAAAAGCTAAACAAACTCCGCCCACCAATAATTAATTACGTCCTCTCGATAGAGTTGCGGTCTCGCTACCCACTGGAGAGAGGGATATAGATTCTAACAACAGAGCCCTACTGCAGTTACGTTTTTAAACTACTAAAAATCCGATTAGCTTCCTCGAGGGTTTCTTTCGAGCCAATATCATACCAAATCCCAGGCACACGCCAAGTATACACCTGGGTTCGCAGATACAGCCACTGGATAAGTCGTCCCGGTTGATCAGGGTTATTACCCTCACGAATGTATTGGTGGATCAACGGTAAAACATGTCTTGGGTAAAAATACAAAGCTATTGCACACAAACTGCTCGTTGGATTCTTGGGCTTTTCTTCGAAAAACGTTATCCGCCCCTCCGAATCCAAACTGATTGCATTGTACTTCTTAGCTTGTTCTAGGCTCCCCACGTCGTACACAGCAACCACCACCGCATTCTTTCGCTGAGAAAATTCGCCGAACCCGTTTAACTTCTCGCTAAACAAATTGTCCCCCGCGACTATAACCAAATCATCATCGATGTTTTCTCTCGTCATCACAAAGTGGATGTCGCCTATCGCCCCTAGCTTGTTACTGTCATCAGTTGAACCATCGTTGACAATTTTTATTGGGGGAAGCTGAGAGGAACGGCCGGCGGTGTAGTCCCGAGCCCAAGCATCAAACTGATGGAAAAACTTTGCATTGGTGACTATGTATATGTGGTCAAATCCCCCTATCGGTAGTACACTATCCAAAACATGTTCAATCATCGGTTTTCCCGCTACTGGTAAAAGCGGTTTTGCCTGCGTTAATGTCAATGGATACAAACGCGTTGCGTATCCTGCCGCTAGAATCAAAAGTTTCATGGTTAAACTCCTATTCCTTAAACTAGGTTAACGCTCAAAACTGCTTGGCAAATTTGCTTGCAGGTAAGTTCACAAACAGACCATAAAGTGTCAAGTCAACCAAACGGAGGAAAACCCATGCCTGCTTAGTAAACTCGCTCTCCGCACCTGTGTTTAAGACTTACCCCACCAACCGTTTTCAACCCTTCATCTTTCCGTTCAAATACAACACTTGCAAAAACACTTCTAAGCAGTGACTAAAACCCACTCCAATCCACGGTTCCCTCTTTACGCCTTATAAATCCAGATAACACCAAGCACAAGCAGTATCACCCCGCAAACATAACGAAAGGTTTGCACCCCCTTCGAACTCATGTGAATTCTGAGCCATTGCTCCACAAGCTTAGTGAATGTACCTGCCAACACTATCACTAAACTTTGCCCCAGGCCGTAAACCAGAAGCAAAAACACTCCATAAACTAAATTTTGGGCGCCGACTTTAAAAGTTATAGCCAAAATTGGCGCCATGTATGCAAATGTGCAAGGTCCAAGCGCCAACCCGTACACCAAACCGAGCATAAATCCGCCATTTACCCCTTGGAATTTGTGCGCGAAATTAACCGAGCAAGTCAATCGTTCTCCAAAAAAGCCCAGCAAATATAACCCAACCAAAAACATCACCCCGGCAACTAGGTAATTACCTATTTCCCCTAATCCACCCATTATATGGCCGACCCCAGCTGTAATCACTCCTATCACTGCTGTGGTTAGCAACATCCCTATTCCAAACGAAAGGGCGATCCAGAACGCACGCTTGATACTTGGGACTTCTTGACCGGCAATATAAGCAATGATCAACGGAATACTCCCTAGATGACAGGGACTTAAAACCATACTGACGACGCCCCACGCCAAAGCCGCCAATGTGGCAATCCATGGCGCCCCCTGCACACCAAGCGTCAATTCAGTAAACAATCTTTCCATAAACCTAACCAACAAACATTGCTTAGAGACTCAGTAAAAGTACCTGCAAACTCCCGTTAATTCATCCTACCAGAACTATCCAGACTAACACATCGCTGAACAACAACACCTCACCTTAGGGTATTGAAGCTATAAAGCCGTTCACCGTCGGTTGTTTAATTCGCCCGAGTGGAAACCTTGTTTGTTGCTAGCGATTCAACGTCGATGCCAAATTGCTTCCATTTCGCCAAAATGCCTTCCTTTGGGATATAGCCCTCATGCCTACCTAAAACTTGCCCGTCCGTATCCATAAAAATAAGCGTCGGTATCACATGGATTCCATATTTTTTCGCCATGGCTTCATCCTTATTGACATCGTAATGTAAAACCTCAAACACATGGCCATATTCACGTTTTAACGCCTCACGGACAGGTTCCATCATCCGACATGGCAAACACCATCCCGCCCCAAAACTGAGCAGTTTCAGTCGCTTAGACTGAGTACTGGTATCTATTGATCCCAAACCTTGGTTATTGCTGAGGTCTGTCTCCATAGCTCTCGACGCGTTAGGAGCGCCTTGTTTACCTTCGACAACATTGGTGAGCTCAGATTCCCCTCCTAAATTGGCTATCGAGCCATTCGTACCATCCTGATTGCGCTCCTTAATAATTAGGGCTCCTATCACCGCCACACCCAAACTAATTAATATTAAAACCTTTGTCGTAGTTTTCATACCTTGTGTTTCGATCCAGCCGGTATTGAAAAAGTTACAACAAACGCGCAATCAACACCATGTCAATCTCCCAACCGCTCTTAACTCCAGACTATGCCTGAGTACAAGACCCACTTCCAGCGGTGCAGCCGTGTATGATCGAGGCACCGAGGCCGCTCGGGTAACTTTTGGAAAATTAGATCCAATTCCGAATAGTTATAAGATTCTAACCTCAAGTAGGTACCCAGAACCTAACCATCGCCGCACGCTTGCCATCAAAATTAATCTACGTTGATCCGAAGATTCTCTCACGCGCATCCCCACAAGTCCAGCAAGCCGAGCGAAACCCGAACTTCATACCATTGCCTATTTGGTCAAACAATACAGTACACTGCCGTGATATGGAACTCTAACTACGAATTTGTTTGTGATCGGCCCAATGTCCCTCTTTTGCCATAAGTCTCGAACGTTGCATGGATTAGGGAACGAATATTCTTCCAGTAAGATCTCAACCTGGACCCCACTGGGATCGTCAGGCTCTTTTGGATCTCGAATGTTAAACATAGCCAAATAAATGGCCTGGGTTTCTCGATCGCGTGCCACCCATGCAACTATATCATTGCTTCTAAATAATTGCCTATTGTTGTAACTTAACTGGTTTACACGGAGAACCTCTTCATTAGTTAAGAGCGACAATGTAAAAGGATCCATCTTTGTAAGGTCACCCCCGTAAATTAATGGAGACCGTGCAATGCACCACAGAGTCATCAATGTGTATTGTTCTTCTGGGGTAAACCTGGTTTTGCGTCCAAAGGCAATTACCCCTAAAGGAAGCATGTCTGCATCAGGGAAATGACCGTCACCACGATATGGAGACCAATTGTGAAGGCGTTCAAACTGGGCGTAAAGCTCGGGCCACCGATCCCAAAAATCGTCGCTTATTCGCCACATATTCGCATGGCGCATCACATGTTCACCAGCCCCTAAGGGCGTTGCCCCAGGTGATAAACTCAACACCATCGGCCTGCCTGTCCGATCGATTGCCCGTCGGATCGCCTCAATCTCATTCGTATGATAGGGCCGTGCAATGTCATCTACCTTGACAAAATCCACACCCCAACTAGCGATTAAATCGAACACTGAGTTATAATACTGTTGCGCCCCCGGTTTTGTCATATCCACCCCGTACATATCAGGGTTCCACGGACATCGATCGTTAGTATTTGCAATGTCACGAGCATGATAAGGTGTACCCAAAATTGGAGTATTATCACGTACCGCTTGCCGGGGAATCCCCCGCATGAGGTGAATACCAAACTTTAATCCCAGTGAATGCACATAATCAGCCAACGGACGAAATCCCGCCCCACCCGCCGCGGAAGGGAACCGGTTAGTCGCTGGCCAAAGACGACCCCATTGATCCATTACTAGTTCGGCGTTGGGTCTGTATTCGTGACCTCTGGCAAACGGTTCGTACCATTGGATATCAACCACAACATATTCCCACCCGTATTTGGCTAGATGTTTTGCCATGAACTCAGCTTGTTCTCTAACCTGAGACTCCGTGACTGTAGTACCAAAACAATCCCAACTATTCCATCCCATCGGGGGTTTTAAAGCCCATCGATAAAAATGTTGCGCTTCCTCCGCTTTGCTAGATGTCCCAGCCAAAACTACCAATAGCAAACCACCATTTATTACCTTCCTAAGAAGCGTCTGGACACTTACTCTCATGTGCCCGAGTTTCTGGAACATCTTCTACCTTTGCAAGAAGAACCGTATACAAAACTCCTCCTATGCGAAACCTTGCGCTTGACACCTGTAACCTTTTCCCTCAGCTTTAGATTAGTGCACGACGCGAACAATTTCTTATTCATTTAGGCTTATGACAGAACAACAATGGCAGCAGTTACTGGATGTAATTGAAGGTGAGGAAGTTAACCCATTGCCAATCGGTTTTATTATTGATTCCCCTTGGCTCCCCAACTGGTACGGTGTGGAAATAATCGACTACTTCACGAGTGAAACAATCTGGTTTGAAGCTAACCAAAGTGCAATTGAAACATTCCCTAATGTTTGGTTTTTCCCTGGCTTTTGGGCTGAGTTCGGGATGTGCACTGAACCCTCGGCTTTCGGTGCTAAATGCATTTTTCCCCCAAATGAATTCCCCTTCCCAAAGAACACTCTCAAAGATGTCTCACAAATAGATGATCTAGAGCTTCCAGATCCAGCGACAGACGGTCTTTTGCCCTTCGTTTTGAAAAGACTAGCACACGCCAAACCTAAAATAGAAGCTTTGGGGCATAAGATCAGGTTCTCCATCTCCCGTGGGCCACTGAATATAGCTTCGTTTTTAATGGGCACAACTGAGTTCATGATTGCGCTAAAAACTGATCCCGACAAAATGCACAAGCTTCTGGAGCTAGTAACTGAGTTCTTATGTCGATGGCACAGACTGCAAAAGGACACTTTTCCCTCGATTGATGGCATAATGATCCTTGACGACCTTGTAGGCATGCTAAGTGAAGAGGACTTTAAAGAGTTTGGCTTGCCTTACCTGAAACGAGTGTTTTCTTCTTTTGAAGCGCGAGTGAAGTTATTCCATAACGATGCATCATGTGTCCAGTCCGTTAAGTATTATCCAGAAATAGGTATAAACCTCCTCAACCCTGGCTTCAAAGAAACTCTCAACCAACTCAAAACAGCGACAAATAATACAATCACCGTCATGGGCAACATTCCACCCCGGGATGTTTTGGCAGCAGGCACTCCTGAAGATGTTAAAATGGCTACTCTGAAAATGCTAAACTCGGTGTCTGACCATCGCCGATTGATTGTGTCATGTGGCGGGGGAATGCCTCCTGGCGCGCCAACTGAAAATATCAGAGCAATGATCGACGCGGTGAACGAATTTTGTGCTACAAGGGCTTGACGCTTAAAGTTTTAATTCAGCTAGCCGTCGCTCTAACTCATGTGCCATGAGAGGTTCTATCAGCAAGTCTAACTCACCATCAAGAACCGCCTGCAGATTGTAAATTGTAAGGTTGATCCGATGATCAGTAACCCTGTTCTGAGGGAAATTGTAGGTTCGGATACGTTCGTTTCGTTCCCCTGTACCAATTTGGGCTCTTCGCTGAGCAGCGTATTTTGCGTGTTCCTCCGCACGTTTAATCTCCAATAATCGAGTCCGCAAGACCTTTAAGGCTTTTGCCTTGTTTTTCTGCTGGGACCGCTCATCCGCACACCTAACAATCAATCCGGTCGGTTTATGGAGAATTTGCACTGCTGAGTCAGTGGTATTTACCCCCTGGCCCCCGGGACCAGAAGCACGACAAACTGAAATTTCAATGTCCTCGGGATTTATTTCAACATCTACCTCCTCTGCCTCAGGCAAAACTGCTACAGTGCAAGTACTTGTATGAATTCGTCCCGCGGCCTCAGTCACAGGAACACGTTGAACCCGGTGAACACCACTCTCGTATTTCAGCCTACTAAAAACATCCCGCCCACTTATCTCGAAGACCACCTCCTTAAAACCGCCCAAGTCAGAAGGACTTGAATCTATGTGCTCAACCTTCCACCCACGATTAATTGCGTAACGGGTATACATCCGATACAACTCTGCAGCAAATAGAGCGGATTCTTCCCCTCCTGCTGCTGCCCGTATCTCCACAATTATGTCCTTGGAATCGTTTGGATCAGGCGGCAGTATACCTATTTGAAGCTGCCTGCGCAGCTGCGTTTCCCGTTTCAGCAATTCTTCTATCTCTTCCCGAGCCAGCTTGATTAATTCAGGATCAGACTGGGGATCTTCGATTATTCTCCTATTTCCTTCAACTTGGTCTAAAATCCGCAAATATTCCCGGCCGACTTTGGCAAGTTCACTTACGCGAGCAAATTCCTGGGCCAGTTCTTGCATTTTTGCAGGGTTAGAAGCCACCTCTGGTCTGGCTAGTTCATTTTCTAGCTCACTAGCCCGGGTTATCAATCTCTCTATGTGAGGACGCAGATCCATTTCTTGGCACTAGCACACTCCATCTTACACATCAATAAAAAGCCCGCCTGCGGCAGTAATACACCACCGCCACCGGCGGGCTTATAAATCCTAAAATCGCTAAATCTTTTTCGATTTTGCCTTCCGAGCCGCCTCCAAAGCCGCTCGTACCGCCTGGCTCTTTGCAAGCCGTTGTTGGAATTTTTCAACGCGTCCAGCCGTGTCAACCAATTTCTGCTGCCCAGTGTAAAAAGGATGGCACATGTTACAAATCCCGATCGTTATGACCGGTTTCGTCGATCGGGTCTTAACAATATTCCCACATGCGCACCTGATCTCTGCCTCAACGTATTTTGGATGTATTCCTTCCTTCATGTCGTTCAAACTAAATTTTCTCACTTAGTTTACCAAGGAATTTGAAAGTTGCAACACGTTGTTTGATGCTTGTACTCGTGTTGCTACTTAACGATCAACACTGAGCATGGAGCTAGCTTAGCTAGGTTTTGGGAAGTGCTTCCCCAGACTCGCCCAAATACTTTGCTATGTCCCATAAACCCTATTACCAATAAATCAAACTGCCCTTCCCGACAGAAATTCACTATCGTCTCGACCTCGTGCCCTGCTATAATATGTGCGTGGAGTTCTACCCCTTGTTTACTTGCTAGCTCCTTTGACTCAGCAACAATCTGAGCAAAATACGCGTCCTTGCGCCGTTTAACTTCTTCAATTTCCCCCACGGTAGCCACATATTTGGGCAGATCCTCTTCAACCGAGATACTGTGCAACTCTGCACCTAAGCACTTCGCTAACCAGATCGCCGCTTGGAGCGCCTTTTTAGCATGCTCTGACCCGTCATTCGCAACCAAAATCTTCTTGTACTGTTGGCTCATACACATCCTCCTTTTTGGTTATTCTGAAGCTTCAGTTACCTTCACGCTCGGTTTATAAAATGCTTGGGCAATCATAGTGGGTACTATCGCACTGGCTATTACTACCACCACTAATGCGGAGTACTGCGACTGAGAAATAATACCTCGCGTATATCCAAACAATGCCGATATCGTACCAAAGGTCAATCCAGTAGACATTAAAAGCGTTGTGTAGCTACCGATCTTGTGATCCATTTTGAACATTCGCGCAACCGGGTATACACCGATGAGCTTTGTTACCAACTTAACGAGAAGCAATATTCCTATCACCCAAAACCCGTTCACTAGATCGGCGATCCTGATTAACGAGCCCGCCTTCAAAAAATAGAACGGTGTCAGCAGCGCAAATGTGCTCACTCTAATGTGGTGCATTGTTTCCCGGTGTCTGGCCAACGGCCCTGCAACAGCCAACCCGATCAAATACGCCGGTAACACAGCTTCGCTGTTTGCCTTAGAAGCCAACCAACCCATGAAAAACAATACAGCTAATAACAACTTCATTTCGGGTTCACTTACGTGGCCTTCAAACCGTTTAAAGAAAGGCTCTATTATCCGCGGGAAAACGATTAACACCACGACTAAGACCGCAACAAACCCCGCTAGCCAAAGGTTATAATTGGCAAACAAAGCGCCTAAGGCTAATACCGTGCCAAGGTCTGTCACAAAACATGCAGCGAGTATCAGCTTCCCCAATTCTGTCTTATTCAATCCAGACTCGATCATCACCGCATAAACAACTGCTACCGAAGTAGTTGAGAGAGCCACACCGGCTATTTTGCTTGCATCTGGTGACCATCCCAAAGCAAAACGAGCTAGTGCCATGGCTCCAAGGAATGGTGCCAGGAAACTTATAAATCCAATCCCAAGCGCTGCTTTCCAGTGTTTTCGGAGCGCATCGGGTTCAATCTCCGCCCCAGCTAAAAACGTCAGCAATACACTACCTAATCCCGCCAAAAAATTTACCCATTGCGTAGTTTCCAAATGCATTATGTTACCTACGATCATTCCCACCATGATTTCAATCATGGCCACCGAAATCGCAGTCCGAATAGACACATAGCTGGCTATTAAGGCCAGTCCGATCCAAACAAAAGCCGTCAACCAAGTCTCACTCATTTTCGATCCAAATCTTGTTTTCTGGTCTTCCTACCTATAAAAAAAGCTCCTGCATCACACCTAGATGCAGGAGCTATTAGCACCAATTGTAAATTCAAACGGTGCACTTTGGAGTGGGCTATTTTTGAGACCCACTCACTGGCAAGCTCCATTGCCGGAACTTGACGAGCGGCCTTATATCATTTGCGGATTTCCGTGTCAATAGCCGATTACCGCAATACCTCCATTCATATTACACACAAACCAGAGGTCTAAATCATCCCGCTCCCCCCTTTTCCAACCAAACACGCACTGCTTAGCGCACAACTGACCGCTCTTCCGAATAAGCCAGGTTTTCTGGAGGTTTTACACTATACTCACCCCTAATCTCCTGTGGTGAATTCTATCCGGACCGGCCCGAATAAGCCTGATTCCATCAGCGGGGTTTCGCGTGTTAACCGCCGAATATTAGTACGAGTATACCGTTTTTCCTCGGGCAAAAACTGATCGCCAATGATCCGATTTGGCCAAAAGTTAACCACCTCAATCCGAATCGAATTGGTTCCTTCCCGGACCGCATGGGTAATTTCAGCCCGAAAAGGTGGATACCAGACAACCCCACACGAAATACCGTTTACGTAAATTTCTGCAATTTCGCGGAGGTCACCCAATGCAAGCCACAATGCGCCTTTTTTTAAGTCTTCATTTGTGAGCACAACATCCGCTTCGTACACTGCCGTGCCAGAATAATATTTTATGCGAGGATCCGAGCTTGTGGTCCAATCGATAAGCCGGTCGAATCTTACTCGGCCTGGTCCACCCCACAATGGATCAAAATCCACCGTCCACGGACCATTAATTTCTTTCAGAGTTTTGTACCTAGGGAAGTTCGGCTTTCCTGGATGCGGGGTCGAAGATACTTCTTTTCTAAACACAACGAAAACCGACCCGTATGGGCCCAGTTCCAATGGCACAGCCGTTTGATTACTCAAGATAGCGAAGTCGGAAGCAACCCACTTTTTCCCTGTAATGGGATCCCACAATTCAGGAAACCTGCGTGTAACCCTAAAAATCCCCATGAATTGTTGTGCTACATTTGTCTTATTTGCAACAAAGTATATATCTGCCGTCGTACTTTTTCGATGGACGTAATCGATAGCTCCAGGATGTTCCGCTTGATGCGGTACAAAATCCGGTAAAACACCTCTTTCTTCAAGGACTTTGCGAGTCGGTACTCCATAAACTACCGTGCCTTTACCCACCCGCCTCCATGTATTTGAGGTTAACGGATCCGGTCCCCATAGCTCGTCGGCTATTCGCCTAACTTCCATATCCACGTCAGGAAAGCCAGCTAATCCGGAAGCACGCTGTGGTTTCGGACCTACAACGATTGCACCAGCCCTCACAAGATCACGGATTTTCCGGAGGGCACGCAACGAGATCGACTCATAAGGCGGTAGCACTAACATCTCATACGACATTCCATCAGGTAAAACCAGTTTCCCGTCCCGCACATGCACTCTGGTAAGGAGTCCTTCCTCACTAATTACGTCATAATCATAACCTGGTAACACACCTGCTGGATCAGTCCGTTTAGATTGAGCATAATTAGGCACGTGGTCACCGTAGTAATAAAGCACGTCTGCTACAAATAAACCTTCCTGAAGCAAGGCCTGGCACCTATTAATATAAGCTAGAAATGCGTGCGATTTAGACCACCAAGTGGTGTTCGGATTGAAATGTGTCCCGGCAAAATACTGTTGACCGGGGATGCCCATCTCTTTGGGTGAACACACGACGGCATGCCACACAAGCAGGTTTAACCCTTCGCAAAGCGCCTGATCGAACGATGGTTTAAGGTTGTCCCAGATCCTTTCCTGCCAGTGTGGTCCAACAGTGGTAAACCCTTCTGCAGCCACTATTCTGCGGCCCATTGTGTGTGCTGCACTAGCAGGCTGTTTTACAAAAAACCGTGTTTCATCGATTGATCTATGAGTTTTAGCCATGGCCCAAAACTCTGACATAGGGATGTCATTTATACCCAAGCACTGTTGAGCATCGATAGGAGTAAAATGTGGTCCACCCGATTCAGGATGGATGAGCAACCCTTGCTCATGAGCCAATTTAGCAAAAACCCGGTAATGATTATCCGCGGCAAGATCGCCAAGCGTACGCCGCAAATCTTCCAAAAAACGGGAGCTTTGAACTCTGTCGTTTACAATAAACCCCGCTACAACCGGCAACCAATTTGTGAGGTCGTAACCGCGCCTTCGCTTAAATTCCTCAGGCATTTTCGATGTCCAGTTGAAGTACTCAATCTCCCAGCTATCGGTGTGGAGGTACTTGAGGGTCTTACCGAGGAAATGACGTGCTTCGTCAAGCAACGGTTCAACCACCTCCTTCCAATAACGTTTAAATGCCTCTGCATCCATTACATCTAATGCATACCCTTCCCAATTATCGCTGTGAGTTGATACCCGCCGCCAATCACCAAGGGTGTACCCAATTCGTAGGACTTGCCATTTGCCTTCTGGGACTTCCCATACAAGGTAAGTTCCATCCGACTGTTGCTCTATAAAACCAGTCAAATCACGTATCTTCTCCAGCGGGGTATCTTCCTCTCCAGGAACTGGTTGATCCTCATCCAGAACAAATGGAGCTGTTTTAGGTGCGGAGTTTGCAAGGAACCAAGCATGTGGCCCCTGAAAAGCAGGTCGATCAAGCAACGCTTTTACCTTGTAATGCTTCAATGTAGGCCTGTTGGTGCGCTGACCTGAAACGGGCCAAGCAAGTACTGCAACATCACGATAAAAACCATCGTTTGAAGGCGGTTCAGGAAGCCTTTTTTCAACTTGCCCAGGTCCTACCAACTCAAGTGTCACCCACGTCAATTTTTTAACGGCTTCTTCAGGTTTCACCAATGGCCCACCAAGATTCCAACCGCTTTGGATATTTAACCCCACTTCGAGGCCCAACCGGTTTGCCTCTTGAAGGGTATGCTTAAAAAGCGCGCGCCATTCCGGGCTAAGAAATGTGGCCCCATGGGGGACCTTGGCATTGCCATTTTGCTCGGCCCCCCCAGCATCCATTATCACCACGCCACCGAACCCCTTGGATTTCATCTCCTCAAGGTCGCGAGTTATGGCCTCACGCGTTACATTTCCGTTCAACCACCACCAATACGCCCGAACCCGTGCGGATACAGGAGGTCGTTCCCAAACCCTGTCCAATCGATCTTCAGGTAATCCCCCACAAGCATGAGGTGCAAACAACAACCAAACTCCAAATAGAAATATCCAACTCTTGTTCAAAACGCTGGTTTTCATGCTCCTCTCTATCCTTTAAGGCACACGCACGGTGTAGTACCGCTGCACCGATCCCTCGGACACCTCGTTGGTCCACGCGAAACGGCCCGAGGCATCGCATCGCCCAGCCCAAACAGGCTCCCACTGACTTGTAGGTACCAAGAGATTCGTATGACTAAGGATTGTGAGTGGCGCCCCAGCAGCCCCAACGGTTACCTCCACAACAACCTTCCCATTCCTAACTTCGAACTTACTAATAATTGGAGTCACTTGGCCTAGGCCAACCGAGATGCTTCCATCTTCATAAAGGCTGCCTGTGTCCCACACCAGACCAGGACCAATCTCCGGTAGCTGTACGGTATCAAACCGTCCAACAATCTGAGAGGCACTCAAAAGCCGGAAAGTATCCCCAAATTGGAGCGGTTCACCTATGGACTTAACTTGGAGCTGGCCGTTCAAAACCGCTCTTACAATACCGGTAAGGGAATCATTGGTAACCAGCGATCCTACTCGTTGAACTTTTAAACATATCTTCCCCATGTTCGTAAACGGAGCATTAATCACAAGTGATCCAATCTCATCGCCTATTTCACAGATGCCGTTTGAGGCAATTATGACCGGCGCGTTTATTACTCCGGGGCCTTGCAGCGTGCCATAGACCGTGACTCCCGCTCCTTTAATCACACCTCGAACCCGGAGCGTACCATTATACACCACAGTAGGACCAGTATATGTGTTGGTCCCACATAACTCTAAAACTCCAGAACCAAACATTGCTACACTTATAGATGCCCCATTGTCCGCTGCTAAAATTGGCCCTTTCACACTGATCGTTCCCGATCCCCAAAAACTCCAACCACGTCCGCTCGTATATGATCCTATGTACCGCAACGGTGAGGCAATTACCAATGTCCCTTTATCGCAACTAATCACCACATTCGACCCACCCACCTGCATGTAAATTGGACCTGCAATGACGTTTGAACCAGCTAGATTTTGCAAGTTCGGGATCCAGTTATTACGACAACTGAAGGTGATCTTTTGAGTTACGACAATACCACCCCCAGTCCCATCAAGCTGAAGTGTGGACCCGTTAGATGAACCAGTGTTATTCCTCGCAATAATTTCGCTCAAATTGCCTCCAGCAGCAGGATGAGCAAAACAGACCGTCCCGTCGCCCATACCAAAGCTAGTGCCCGCGTCTAGATACAAAGTGCCAGAAATTAAATTTGGCGAAGACAATACCAACCGACCCGGACCAAGTTTTGTGAAGCCGTTTTCTCCCAAAATAGGCACGTTGATTATAGCGGTGTTGTTGGTCACTAACACATAGGGTGATGAACCAGCCAACCTGAGCGAGCCTTCGTTAGTAGCCTTCAAAACCCAATTCTGAGTGCCTTCCAAATCCCCAAATATCAAGCCACTCAATACCCGGGGCGAGTCTAAGTACACCGTCCGATCTGTTGTAATATTAAGCTTCGAAAAATCCGCAAAAAAGCCCGCCCCATCTGCAATTAATCCTGAAACCCACATTGTTGGATCGCTCCATAACCCATCCGTGTCCACCGCCCATGTCCCATTTCCAGAAAGTAAAGACGCCACGATTTGAACTGTGTTAGTGCCGCGGCCGGGAAACTCCAAAACGAATGAACTTCCGTTAGTGTAACACCGTGTCCTGGATGCGAGCGAAGCCGTTTGCGCCGCAGATTTATTCAGAAACCAAACGGCATACCGCGGAGCCAGCCGATACTGTTGTGGCGCAGGCTGAAAACATAGGGTGTCTTGCATCACATGAAGCGTGGAATCGTAACCCGTGACCCCTCGATACCTAAAATATCCGGATGGCCCGGCAACAAATCCGTATCGATCATCCACACAGACCCATCGACTAGTAATGTTCACAACTGTTCCAGACTTGGCTATGATATTGGTGGTGCCTCCGTCCCATTCAACTCTACGTTTGCCACCCGTCAAAGGATCATTTTGGATCCCGTTTGTAAAACATCCTGCTGAGGTAGCTGTTACCCCAGAAGCGGGAAGCGGAATCTCAACAATCCCCACGCTTTCTCCACTAGTCTTTATGTAAACCTTCGTCTGTCCGTTAGTACCATTTTGCACAAGCAACTCTGCATAGAAACCCGAGGGATTCGTAATTACATTTACGAGTGAGATACCCGTGGCTTTCCCCAATGGACCATGCCCAAAGATTCCACCCAAGTAAGGCGTGGTAAGAAACACATTTGTTGGAAAACCAAAGGATGCAGGCTCTATCCAGCCCATTGGCCGAGTGCTAGCATAATACACACTAACAAACCCAGATTCGCTCCGATGCGCCAATACCTTCACACTAGGAAAATGAACCACTGCTTCATCGGGAGGAATAGAATTTCCGCTTGGATGTTTAGCAAAAGTCCAGTGCAACCAAGCTATTGCAGTTCGACGAGCTTCGACAGCCTCACGATAAAAGCCATCCGGAACACGTGGACCACAAAACCGGCCGTCACCCCACACAAGTTGCTGCTGCCGTACTAGCGCTGCAAGCCTAGCATCCGCATACCGTGCCAGCGGATCCCCAAAATGCGAGGCAATCCAGGCCAGATAAGAATTGTGCTCATAGTCATGTAGTGTCCAAGTTGAACTGGAAGGATAAGCAAGTTCACCCGACTCCATAATCATGTACCGCAGATTGTTACTCCACACGTTCATTATGTTATATTCTGCAAAAGGCTCCAATTCAGCACCGATCTCTGGATCTGCCAACTTCGCCATCAAAAGCGAGTCACCCGATGACATCCCTCCAACCATCAGATACGTAGGGTGATAAATCCCGTGATTTTCACAACCCCAATCCGTATAAAGTGTTTGAGTGGTCACCCAAGCATCAAGCGGGTTTCCCGTGGGGAAAGGCACTGTGTATGTGTTCACCAGGTACCTCTTTGCAGCCTCTAGCCAAAGGCTCGCATTTGTGGAATTCTTCAACCAGGCAGCTGCCAAAGCTAAAATGTTTCCCTGCCATGCATTTTCCTCTAACTTGGTGTCACTTACATATCCACTTGCAGGTGGGATTTGGGCGCGGTGTGTTGCTTCACTAGCAACCACCCGTTTGACCGCAGCAACAGTATCTTCAGGAAGTTCTCGCTCCACTAACAAACATGCTAGCCCCATTGATCCGGCCCACTCAGGTGTCTGCCAATCATTGATTTCCCAACCCCATTTTTTCCCATCCACGCAAAAGTAACTCCCACTGGTATGTGTGCCGGCAGCATAGTTTAACGCCTTCCGAATCCGAGTCAGTCTTAATGTATTGGTGGGATTATCAGGTTGTGCCACGACTAATACCGCATAGGCGACCGCAATCCCACAATTCCCACGGATTCCCCCATTACCTGAACTGCCACCATCACCCCAATAACCCGAGTCGGGGGGTTGATTACTTCCTGTGCAATTTACCCAAATGGTCTCGGCATACCGCTCAAAATCAAGCAACGCCTCTAAATAAATGTCCCGGGAATTTGCCCCTACGCAAAAAGGACAAAGAACTAAAACAACTTTTATCCCTACTCGTAAAATAAGTGCACGCATTTACAGATTGAAATTAGAGATTTTTAACTAATAGGTCCGGAAAAGCCGCCATCTCTTCATTACCCACCCTTAACTGCGAACTCCACGTTTCCCCGAAAGAACCTACCTATCATCGCTTTCCAGCTGGCCCACACGAGAAATTGCGCGAGCAAATTCGACCTTCTATATCCCCGACTCCTTACGGGACACGGGTCAAACGCGTCTTAACACCATTTAATTCCCCTAAATCTTCTTGGTAAAAATACAGCTCTCGATCAGCAGGGCGCCAACTATGAATATACAACATATCTGACGCCTTGACCCAACGGGCCGAGCCGTCAATAAAAGCTTCGTTACCCCCAGCTGGTAAAACACTGTTTGGTCGCCTGTGCGCCTGCAAATTCGAAAACCCACTGGGTGGCTGTTCACTAGGATCAGTCCATTTATTGTCCCATTTAATAACCACATCCGCCACTACCATCCAATGTGGTTTTGCTGTTGAAGTCTTAACGGGGCTAGCGGATTTTACCCCATTGGGGTAAAGGTTGTTCTTCCAAGTCTTAATACCGCCGTAATACTGGTACCCGAGGGTCCACTGATTGTTTTGCGGGTTCAAAGCGGCAAGTCCAGGCCGGTTAGGACATGACCAAGTATTGGGTCCACTTCCTTTTTCGAAAACTTTAAGTCCAACCGATGCCCAGGCACTCAGATTTTCCTGCGGTAATTGGATGGGTTGATCAGGATCGACATTGGGCACCGAACGCCCCGCCTCAATCACCCTGTCTTCATTCTCCCCCGCATACGCTATCACACCCACTACGATTTGCTTAAGGTTGCTTAGGCAAGCGATCCGTCGTGCGCGCTCTTTGGCGTTCGACAAAGCTGGCAACAACAGAGCAGCTAAAATCGCTATAATTGCGATTACAACCAACAGCTCTATAAGCGTAAACGCCGCCTTTCCCCTCCACTCCCCCAGACCCCTACCCGACAATAAACCAACCTTATCTCTATTCATTGGTCGCAACAAAAGTTTACCATAAAAACCTGCCTGACGCACACATAAATTCTTGGGGTGGGAATGGTAGGAGGCAAACCAACGGCCGCAGCACACTTTTCCCATTCCCACCCCGTAGGAGCTTACGTGGGTCTCATTCAAAAATTACTCCGGCTAATAACGTAACCCAACCCTAATAATAGAATCCCAAACAAAGCGATTGAATTGGGTTCCGGCACTACACTTAAGCGGAAGTAATCGATGTCAGCTCCTGAATTAGCAGTTGCACTCCTTTCATAACTCAATCCCACTCCACCTATGCTCCCTACTAAACTGGTGGCAATCGTACCTGAAGCCCTTAGTTGGTCGTTCAGCCAGTATTCGTAGGTGTAACTCCCACTGTCATTTGGCCATCCCGTATTTAACACAATCTTCACATTTACCCACTGGTTCGGATCCACTAAATCACCATTAATTGCGGTAACTTGGTTGCCAGTCCCATATCCCAAAAACGCTTGTTGATCCGGTTGATCACCGTGGTTTCTAGACAACATCCACAAATAACCACTATTTGAATGCCTCACTTCCCACCTTGTTTCCGTCCATGAAATCCCGGAGTTGTTGACCGGGTAGGAGGAAAAGAAACCTACTGCTAGCCAGTTCGGTTGGCTGTTCAAAAAACTGCACTCCAGGATGTACAGTTTGTTTGGCAATGCAGTAAATGGCAGCCACGCCGCTTGGCCATTTGCCGAATCTGCTACATATGTGTCCCAATGGCCGTTTTGATACAACAAGTTTCCCACCTGCCAAGCTGCCCCTGTTGCACTTACATCTGGTACCTTCCCGTTAAGCAACTCAGTAGCCGACCCACTGAAACTTTCGTAGTAGATGATGTTAGTCTGATACTGCTGGGCCTGGGTGGCAAAAACCACCGCCAAGGTTGTTAGCGTTGTCGTTACTAATTTGAGTTTCATAGACACCTCCTAGCTTCGTTATTTGTTTAGGTCATTGCTGTACTGCAACTGCGTAAAACTTCTGCTTCACCATTCCAGAATATGGCAAATCCACTATAAATGTACCATCTGGGCCAAACTGCCCAGAATACTCCACCGTCCATGCTGGCAACGGTAATAACAAGTTCTCCGAGGATACAATTTTTACGGGCCAACCTGGTGTCCCATCTTGTACCCTTATTCTGATATTCTGTCCGATGAGTTGGGCTGTCACAGTACCGGGTTTAATCTCGGGGATTACCCGTATCACCACCACACCCTCTCCAGTAGCCCCACCGGCGTCCTGGACATAATATTTGAATTGGTCATATCCCACGTATCCCTCGGGTGGGGTGTAAGTTACTACGAGCGATCCAGCCGGAGATTCCAACGCAACATTATTCGTAGTTGTATAATCCCAATAAGCTACCGTGATCCTATGCCCATCCGGATCATAACAGCTCGCCAGCAACTCACCCAAATTAATCTGCAATGGCGTGTTCGTGCGTGTGATAAACATGGCGTTGGTCACCGTTGGCACCCTGTTCTGAGTGACTAAGGTGAGTCGAGCCACGCGGCTTGTAACAGCCCCATAATCATTGCTAACTACCAGATACACTTGGGTCCCACTTATTCCCATTGGATTTTCAAACACCAACATTCTATTTGTTTGTCCACTCATAGGCACACCATTTATATACCACTGGTACCGGAGAGGTGGACGTCCCACCGCTGCTGCTTCAAAGACCGCCTTGCTACCCCATCCATACGCAGCGTCACATACTGTGATGTCTTGAGGTTGCTGAACCATCGTGGGAGGTCCCGGCGGCAATGCATACCCTAAGCTTGTTATCTGGACTCTGATAGCATTTGCTGGGTTGTTCCCAGGCGGATTAACACACTCCGTGACAAAGTCCAAAGTATTAATCCCAGGAACAAAACCGTTCGTAATCACAAAGGCTGCAAACATGTGAGGCGAATTCGTGATCCGAGAGGCATTGCCAGTAGGTTTCCCATTCAAAAGAATTTCAATCCCGGTGGTTTGAACCGCCCAACGTCCTTCCAACACAACCGGCTTGGATAGATCAACACCGTCGGTGCAGAACTTCATCCGATAAACGTATTTTCCTTGGGGCGATGTATATGAATTAACCCTTGGTCCAATCCACTGAGAAAGTCCATCCGGATTCGCGTACATGCCACCACCGCCCGCCATCGCGATCGGATACGCAAACATGTTCCATACGATTGCTTCAGGACCCTGGCTCTCCATGTCACTGCTCAAAACAAGCTGATAATGCGGATCTGGATTCCCGGCTAAGTTCGTATCACAACTGCCATCCAAGGCTATCCCCGTATTGTAAAGATCAATAAACGCCGCACCGATTGTCACATGAACCACTGAGCTTGTCACTGAACCTGCCGGGTTAGCAGCTACCAAGCGGTAGTACCCTTCATTTGCAAATGTGGCAAAAGCAATTTCTAGCGAATTATTCGTTTGACCAGGCAAAACCACAAATGTTTGCCCATCAGTACTGAATTGCCACGAATACGTTAATGGTTCTGTACCCGACACAATCGCCGTGGCCAGGAGTGGTTTGCCGTATGCCACTAAAAGACTTTCTGGTGGCTGTTGCATAATGACTGGTGGATTAACCACGACCGAGCGCATAAACGCCATTTCATCTGGCCTACGCGCTACCGAACTAATTCTCACCTCGTCGATGTATCCGACGAACCCCTCACCATTGCCAACCCCGTTAATTGTGCGCTGCGAACCACCAACAGCAATCGAAACGCCGTTGCCAATCACGCCCGGATTTGACACATAATTAGTTGCCAACGGTGCTGCCATTTCCTTGTTGGGATCTAATAATGTCCAATAAAACCTTAGCTCACCGGGGATATCCCCATTTGTCGGAGCATTCCCAGTGTACACCACTGCAACGTGATACCATTGATTGGTTGTCACTGCATTCGGTCCCGAAAGTGGCAAAGGCACAGTAAAATTGCCCAAATTAGGGTTGATAAAATTGAAATTCAGTTGCGGTGTAGAACCAGTTTGAATTCGGAAATGCCAACCTCGGGAACCGTTGTTATCGCCGCAGAAAATCTGCCAGTTTAATCCACTCTCAAATAATGGTCCCATGGGACAGATTAATGCCTCAAATGTGAATGCACCTGTCTCCGGGTTACACACAGTGGTACCTTCTACATTCCCGGGGCCTGCCGCCATAGCATATGCACGCAATCCGCTACCTCCGCCATGCAAGATCCGCAGACTCGCCCCTAAATCTATCGGCGGCGGGATCACTGGGGTTTGGTTAAACACGTTGGTAAATGGAGGGGTGTTGGCAGGTAATCCAAGGTTTGTCAAAGTCATTGGCACACCCATCCCTTCATCTGAAATGATGTAGTACCCATTTTCCAATGTGGTGTTGTTAAAGCGCCATAAATGAAGCGTGTATTCATCAGGTGCATATGGCACCCGCAAATCTGCCATCACACTATTAACCACCAAACCAACAGACAAGGCACACCGCCCAAATTGCAGAAAGCCGGTTCGCATAATCGAATAACTATTCAACCGTAATATTTAACCACCTTCAGCCCTCACCGTCTATCACCCAAATGGGTGATCCCCCTCCCAAAACTCAACCCACTGCCACAATTAGCAGCAAAGACTGGCACTCTATAAATCGTTGCAAAAAGCATCCGACTCCTCTAACAGCCGAAAAATTACAATCCGTAGAACCCCAAACCATCCCTTGATTCTCACCAAAACCTGCACCACAACTCCCATCCAAGATTAATCACGCAACCCACTCCTTAGGCCCGAATTCGGTTATCCGCGCGCGGTGGATTTATCCGCCGACTTACGTCGGCGGCAACCATTAACCCAACCTTAGGATCCGCCCCCCCAAGAGCGCGCGGATCCCCCCGCGCTAC